>Ga0209572_1000078_pt1 | contig 217806 bp, 236 predicted proteins | sample EBPBio232012_DNA_FD_185867 | JGI IMG/M metagenome (GOLD analysis project Ga0209572, IMG submission 185867) | Wastewater treatment Type I Accumulibacter community from EBPR Bioreactor in Madison, WI, USA - Reactor 1_1/23/2012_ DNA (SPAdes)... | ecosystem: Engineered > Bioreactor > EBPR >... | reverse complement strand
CTCAACCCGCCCGGTTTGGCGGGAGTTCCGCCCGGCTTGACCACCGATCCGTCCGAGACCGTCAGCCCGACATTGGCGATCGCGGCCGCGTTCCGCAGGGAGATGCCAAGGTTTTGCGCCAAGAGCAGCGCCTGACCGGCCGCCGCCGCGATTCCCGCCGCCATGTTGACTGCGGCCACACCGCGCGCCGCGTCCCAGGCATCCATGAGATCATCCGCAAGCTCGCCGCTGATCCCCTGGGCAGCGAGTTGCGCTTCGTAGACCTGCCGCTCGGCCGCCGCACGGGCATAGGCCACCTCCAGACTGTCAGCCCCCCATCTCGCCGTCAGCTCGACGATGCGGGCCTCCTGCTGATGCTGCGCCATCATCTGGTCGGCGGCGGTCTGACGATTGGCTTGGCGCTGATCTTCGGCCAGCGCCAACCTTTCGGCGAGATCGGCCCGCATCTGTTCAGCGCGGGAACTCGCCTCTCCGATGCCCAGCCGCTGGATCTCTGTCTCCAGAGCGGCCCTCGCCTGACGAGCCTCTTCAGCACGGACCTCGGCACTCTGCTCGCCATAGGCCAGCTTCAGGCGGGCAAGTTCGTTCTCTCGACCGGCAGCGGCGATCAACTCGTCGGCCCGTGCATTGCCCGCTTCCCGGCGCGCCGAGCCGTTGAAGATCGCCTCGGTCTCGGCGGTCGCCAGCGCGAGCTTGGCGATGTCAGATAGCAGGGTATGGGCGCCCTCGCTCAATCCGGTGACCGGACCTTCTCCGGCCATCGCTCCGCCGAGATCGATGAGCTTCTGGGTAACCGCATCGACATTTCCGTCGACCGCAAGTTCGTCAATCTCGGCCCGCAATTCGACGAATCTGGCGTAGGAGATATCCGTTCCCAAGTTTTCGAAGTTTGCTGCACCCAGATTCACATCGGCAAAGCTGCCCGGACTCTGCGATTGCATCAGCGCATTGCCATACTGCTGCCAGAACGTGGGCGCGGTGGTTTCGGAGAACTTCGCATCCAGCGTTTCGCGCAGTTGCCGCAGCTCTGCGGCACGGTCGAGTGCCAGCAATGTTGTCAGCAGTCCACGGGCACCTGCCTCGTAGGTTCCAAACCGACCGGCCAGATCGGTCCCTGCCAAGGCCTTCGAATTCTCTCGAAGGCTCGACATCGTGTCGTTCAGCGTCTTCAGCCGGTCTTCAAATGTCAGGGCCGCTTCACCCGACGACATCAACGCCTGAACCGCGAATGCCCCCAGCGCGATCACCCCCATCGTGACCAGCGACATCGGGCTGACCATGCCCATCAACGCCGAGCGGATCGCCGGGCCAAGGGCCTGCCCTTCACGACGCAGCCCTTGGAAGACCTGTGTCACCTGCGTGCCCTGCTGGATCGCCAGCATCATCGGGTTCTGGCCGGCGGCCATCATCATGACGATGTCATTGGCCTGGAAGCCGAGGTTGGCGAGGTGAGCATTCGACGCAGCCGCGGTTTGCCCGACCTGCCGAATGACAGGCGTCATGGCCTGCGCTGCCCGCTCCCGAGCCTGAGCCGCGCCAAGGGCCGACAGGGCGCCCATCCGCTCGGCTTCGGCGATGTCGCGCAGTTCCATCTCATAGCGCTGCGAGGCAGCAAAGAGCGGATCGTATTTGGCCCGAACTTGATCCAGAACGGATTGGTAAAGGCGGGCCTCATCGGTCGCTTGCCTGAAATCCGCAGCGATCTCGTCGATGCCAAGCGAAGCATCGCCGAGTGCGGCAAGCGTGGGCAGGAATGTGGCTGGGCCGATCCGCGCCATTGAAGCGCCAAGCTTGCCGACAACGACATCGAGAGATTGGGCGGCGGTGACGGCGCGCAGAAAGTCCGCGCCCGTTGCCTCACTGGCCTCTCCCGCAGCCGAGATGCCCGCACCGCCGGTCCTGGCGCCCTGACCGGCCTTGGCCACGGCAGCGCCAAGCTGATCCGTCTCGCCCCGCAGCCCGGCAATGGCAGAGCGCGCCCGACCGGTTTCGGCCTCAAACAGCATGCTGACGCGCAGATTACCGGCCACGGGCGTTGAGCTCCTCTATTGCCCCGGATTCGATGTCGCGGACCTCGGCCCACAGGCCGGGGGTCATTTCGATGCCCGCCAGATCAAGCCCGGCGCGGGCGGCGGTGTAGTCGAGGCCGAGCCACAAGAGCCGGGTTGCCTCGAGGCTGGAGAGCGCCTGTGTCCGCCACTGGCCCGATACCGCGCACCAGGCCGTCCATGCGGGCAGATGCTCGGGCCAGAGACCGTCGTCTTCCGCGGCCTCGTCCAGTTGCAGGACGAGGCCCATCCGGGCGGCGTCCTCCTTGGCGCGGTCGACCTCGCGGCTTCCACCCCGGTCGCCGCCCGCCCAGACCCGCCCGGCGGCCGTCAGTTTCCCCGCTTGGCGCCCGCAAGCTTGGCCTGATAGGTGTCGATCACCGCCCGGCGGACGAAGACGTCCGTCAGGATCATGGTCCGCGCGGCGGGGCTGAAGGTCAGCGGCACCTCTTCACCGTCGCGGTCATCGGTCAGCCCCTCCCAGCCGATCAGCACATCAGCCAGAAACGCGTCCTGACCCGCGGCATCGAGCAGATGGTGTTCGGACAGTTCCGGCACCGACAGCGCACGAAACAGGGCCATAAAGCTCTGGGTCTCGACGGCCCCCTCATCGGTCGGAAAGTCGACGGTGACCTTGGCTTTGAAACTGCGGCTCTTTACGATCTTCATGGTGCGGACTCCGGTCAGGTAAAGGCGATGGTGAACTGGTCATTGCCCGAGGTGGGCAGCGGGACAAACTTCAGCGGCCATTCGGTGATGCCATCCTGTTCGGCCAACCCGGTCGGGCGCTGCACCTGGGCGGCTGCAACCGAAAGCGTGCAGATCTTGCCCGCGCCAGTGCCATGGATCAGGCTGAGGGCCTGCGCGGTGCCCGCGGCCGCCAGCGAGAACGGGTTGTAGGTGGCCAGCGGCACCGCCTCGATCTGCATGTCGATCATCTCGCTGCGATCCGTGATCAGGATGCTTTCCGACCGCACCAGCATGCGCGGCGTCACCTTGTTGCCTGCATCGAGGCTGAACGACCGCAGGACCGCTGCCACCGCGCCGATCGTGAACGTCGGCGTGTTGGCGCTGGTCGCCACCTGCGGCATCTGGGTCAGCTGCGTGCCATAGGTGGCCGTCGGCAGCGCCAGCGCCGCGGGCTGGGCGAAGAGCCCGGTGAACTCGAACTCCAGATAGACCACGCCCTGGGCGGACATGACGTATTTGAAGGTGCCGCGGGCGCCCTTGAACAGATAGTTCGTGCCATCGTTCACGAAGTAGATCGTGCAGCTTTCATGGGCCGAAGAGACCGGGTTGTAGGTCACCGACGTCGCCGCAACGATGGTTTCGGCCATGGCGCAGGACCGCAGCAGCACGCCGATCGCCGGCGCGGTGCCCGCGGTGCCCGAACCCTTGACCTCGACCTTGAAGCTGATCTTGGCATGCAGCCCCGCCGCAATGGTGGGCCGCGCCCCCATATAGGGCCGCTCAAAGCCGCGGGTGACATCCTGCCCCTCCATCGGCATGACACGCACGTCCTCGGCCAGGATGGCGTTGGCCGCGCCGGTGGGCGTCGGATCGGTGCCGTAGGTCACTTCGATTTTGGCCAGCAGGGCCTGCAAGCGCCAGAAATTCGGCATTTACGCCTCCTTTGCGGGGGGTTTAACGGCCCCCTTCACGGTGGGTTTCACGGGTTCGTCGGAGGGGGCAACGGGTGCCGGATCATCAGCCGAGCGCAACTTGCCGTCCGGCTGGCGGATGTAGCTGCCGCCCGCCTGGGGCAGCAGGTCATTGGGGTTGGTCATGTGGGTGCTCCTGTCAGGAAACGGGAAACTTGCCAGGTCTGGGCGTAAATGCTGACACCGTTGCCAAGCCCGGTGCCCTCCGCGCCGATAAGGGAGACGGGGAAGCCGGCAAGCTCCGGAGACCAGCCGGCCAGAAGCTGCTCGACGGTCGCCTTGAAGGCATCAAAGTCACGGGCCCGTTGCCCACCTTGGGGATCGTCGTGTCGCCGGATCACCAAAGCGGTGACGAACTGGAAGTCCACGGGCTGGCGATGGCCGCCAGTCGCATAGGGCGCCGCCTTGGCCCGCTCACGCCAGGGCGCGAGAAACAGGCTCCCAGCCTCCGCAGCGGTTGCGGCACTGGCGGAGATTGCCTCGAGGCTTTCAACGACCAGGACGTCGACGAAGAGGTTGGAGTTCTTCAGCCGATCATAGATGCGCTCCAGCATCACCACCCCCTCAGACGATCAGGGGTGAAGACCTGCGCCGGATGGCTCGCCATCACGGTGTTTCCGGTCGGCGAGGGCGCGACTGCGCCTGACGCGACCGGTAGGGCGATCAGGCCTCGGCCCACGTCCTTGAGGGCGGCGATCGCGTCCTTGTAATCCTGCTCGACATAGTCCGGCGCCCCGTTGCGATGCAGACGATAGCGCGCGATCGACACCGCCCAGGTATTGATCTGGGGCGGAACCGCGGCCAGCGGCAGGGCATACTTGGCCGCCACATAACCATCGATCACGTTGTCCGCCCCGGCCAACGCAGCGGCGACCACCTCGGGATCGGGCACGCCGTCGCGGTCGCGATCCGCCACCTGGCGGATTTCGTCGGGGCCGGCGCGCGAGATCAGGTCTTCGAGCGTGGCGTAGCTCATTCACGCACCATCGCGATTTTGGTGGATACGGCCATTCTCAGGGCTCCTCCGCGACCAGCGCCCGCACGGCAGCATCCTTGGCCTCCAGAAGCTTTCGCAGCGCCACGGTGCGCTCGGGATTGCGCGGAAGCCGCGCCACGATCAGCACGGCCAGTTCGGAGAAGGGCCGGCTGACGGCCTGAAGGTGACGCGGCAAATGCGTGAAAGCGAAGAACTGGAGAATGTGTTCCGGCTTTTGATCAGCAGACATCGTGGAAATCCTGACGGTTGGGTTCAACCTGCGCTTGGAAGGGGGCATCTGTGGCTTCACGCCGGCAGTGATGCACCCATCGAAGGGCGGGGGGATGGGGCGGCCCGAAGACCGCCCCGCAAATACCGGGTTCAGCCGGTCAGCGTCCGCACGGCGGGATGGCCAAGGAAGCCGTGGATCTTCACCCCGCCGACCTGACGGTCGTTGAGGGCGGTGGCCATCATCGTAATCTGACGCGTGGGTTGCAGATGCGTGGCCATGCGCGGGATGAATTCGCTGGACCCGACCAGCGTCTCGCGGATGGATTGGCCAAGCCGGTAGGTCAGATCACAGACGAAGGTCGCGAGGGCCGTGGCCCAGGCGAGGGTCGAGAGGGCAAGCGCGATGATCGGTCGAAGCACAATCAGCATAGGCTTTCCTTGGATTTGAGGGGGTGTCCCGGGCGAGGCGCCCGCCCGGGACAGGGGGCATCAGCCCTTGATGGTGGCCGCTGCGCCCTTCTTCGGGGCGGTCTTGGCGACCTTCTCGCTCGGGGGGGTATCCTTGCTGGCCGGGGTGGCGCTTTGCGGCTGTGCCGTATCCACCTCGGCAACCTGCTCGGCCTTTTCGGCCAGGCGTGCCTCCAGATCGCCAATGACCTGCCGCAGCGAGGCCACGAGCTCGATCTGGTTGTCGCGCTCTTCTTCGGCCGCGGCGAGCTGCGCTTCCAGCGGCGTGACGACATCCTTGACGGCCGCGTCGACCAGGCCCTCTGCGATCAGCTTGGCCGTCTTTGCGACGCGGTCTTCGAATTCGGCCAGCGTGAAGCTCTGCGCCGCCGGTGCCGCCTCGGCAGCACCTGCCTTCGCAGAACCGAGGTCGATCAGCCCTTCGGCTTCAAGCACCGCGAATTCCTCCGCGGTGACTTCTTCCTCGGCCGCCTTCAGCCAGCGGCTGCCGACCTTGGCCGGGCCCGTCAGGCGAACCTTGATCAGATCACCCGACATCAACCTTGCCCCGCATTGGTGAAGAGGAATCCGGCGTCGGCGCCCAGCATGTAGGGCCGCCGCTCGGTCGTGGTCGGGTAGATCCACGACTTGGTCTCGCGCGAGTAATAGGGCTGTTCGACCTGCGGATAGCCGGCCAGCTCATAGGTGTAGCCATAGGAGGGCACCTGATAGTTCCCCCCCTTCGGCACATAGGCGAGGATCGCATCATCGCCCCAGACATCGGTGGCTGCGGCGGACTCGAGCGCCGTCTCGGGCAGATAGACGGCCTTGCCACAGACCACGGTTTCCAGCTCGAGCAGCGCCGCCAGCATCTGCAAGGTGATCGACTGTGCGCTGGTGTACTTGAACTGGTCCTTGATCGAGGCGTGGTTCGTCAGCGCATTCTTGGCGTTCGGGCCGAGGATCAGGGTGTTGGCATAGCGCCCCGTCATGCGCCGGATGGCCTCATTCCCGGCCTTGACATCGGTGATCGGCGTGGAAGCGCTCTGGGTCCAGCGCGCGGTGGTCGTCAGCGTGACCTTGTTCGAGGCCGCATAGTTCGCGGCATTCCGTGCCATGGTGGCGCAGTCGTACTCGAGGCCGAGATCGACGACGTCCAGCACCATGTTGATGGCATTCTGGCCAAGGTCGACGCCCGGGATGGACGCCGCTTCCTGCTGGTGCTCGATCGGCACGATGCCTTCCAGCGAGTCCTGGACAAGCGAGATCGGATCCGAGGCGTAGCCATACTGGATGCGCTTCACGTTCGAGCCCGGCGCCCGCTTGGTATTCATCAGGCGGAAGGATTCCTTGCCGAACTTCAGCTGGCGCATGGCGCGGTTCGGCACCGTTGCGCGCGGGAAGAGGTACGTCGAGATGAACTCGGCATTGCGATAGCCGCGGGCATGCGTGGACAGGATGGGGTCGACGACGGCGGCCTGACGGGTGTTGATGGGGGCCATGGGGGATGCCTCAGTTCAGGGTGCAGATGCTGATGGTGACGAATTCACCATCGGCGGCAGCGTGCAGGGCGCGGCCGAAGGGATTGGTGCCGGCGCCGACCGCCTGGACACCGCCGGCGGCGGCCGAAACCACCTTACCGCCAGCGGAGATGGCCCCGACGGCTTTCACGCGGGCAGTGCCGAGCTTGATGATGGGAGCGGGATCACCGATGACGGTGTTCGGGCTCTTGGCCACCCCGGCCACCACGGCGTCTGCCGCCGTGATCTTCGCGCCTGCAAAGCTGACAAGATCGTAGGCCTCGAACAGGCCGGTGGAGATGATGGTGTCGGTGAAGATGTCCTGGAACATGATTTCTCCTCAGGAAACGGCCCGGACAGCGTCCAGGTATTCGGTGCCGGGGTTCTGGGCCTGAAACGCGCGCGCCTTCATGTGAAGCGCCAGCCCTGCGGGATCGACGGCCTTGCCGTCTGCGGCAAACGCGGCTTCCCGCGCCGAAGCACCGGGAGCCTCGCCCAGGTCGGCCTCGCCGAAATTGACCACGACCGGCAGCGCTTCCAGCACTTCCTTCAGGGCGCCGCCGGCGCTGATCTTCTCGCTGCCTTCCGAGAAGGCGATCGAGGCATGGCCCGGCAGCGCGTCAAAAATCGCGACCACCTTGTCTTTCAGGGCAGGCAAGAGGCGGCCGTCGGTCACCAGCTTTTCGGCAAAGTTGACGTGATCGGCATGCGCCGCCTTGGTCTCGCGGGCGGCGATTTCATCCTCGCGCTTCTTCAGGTCGGCCTCGCGCGCAGCGAAGGCCGGATCGGGCGTATTGGCCACGGGGGGCTCCTTCTCGGTTTGGGGTTCCGGGGCGGGCTCGGGAAGCACCGCAAAATGGGGTGTGGGATCTTCTGCGCCTTCGAGCCAATCGATCTCCCAGGCGGGCAGCACCTTGTCGGCCGCTTCGAGGCCGTCGCGGTCGATCATCCAGTCGCGGATCCGGCGAAAGATCGAAGCCGACTGACTCGCGCCACCGAAAGCGGCGGTGAAGGTCGCGCCAGCCGCGCCGGCGAATTCAGCATTCTTCAGCCCACTGACAGCCGGCGCAGCGGCACCAAGAAACCCGACGTGCTTGGGATACCAGGCGCCCTTGACCGGATTGTGGTCTTGGTTCGGGCTGAAGAAGGCCATCGAGACCTTCTTGTAGCGCCCCGCCTTTACCAACTCCGCAAAGGCGGGCTCGATCTCGCCGAGATTGGCGAAAAGACGCTCCGCCCGGCTGTCATAATCAAAGCTCTGCACCCAGCCATAGGCCGGCGCGTCGGTTTCGGGGTGCCCGACGACGATCGGCGCCGGTGCCGTATCGGCGTCATAGGCATCGGCCACCGCCTTCAGGTCGGCGGCGGAATAGGTGATGGGATCGCCCGACATCGGCCGGAAGGTCCCGGGGCGGAACACTTCAATTCGTGCGGTCAGGTTTTTCTCTTGGGGCATCGAGAGCGGCATCCGGTTCAGTTCGAGCACTGAACCCATGTCGCATGCCCGGACGGCGGAAAGGTCGGACATAGGTCCGCCGGACGCCCCATTTACCGGGTAGCCGCACCATGCTTCCGCTGCCCCTGCCCGGTCAAGCGTCTTGTCGGAGGGACATGTCGGGCCGGATTGCCCCGCGCAGCGATTCTAACAGGGGTCTAACAGGGGGCGGGCGGTTCTGACGGGCATCGCCCGCCCTGAGGCCTGCCTCGGCCCTGCTGGCCCGCCCTGTGCGATTGTCACTCGGCCTCGATCCAGTCCTGCGCGATCCGGATGATCTCGGTATCATCTTCGCTGGACAGACCGAGATATGGCCTGGCCGGAATATCGCCCCAGGGAAGGTGGTGGAAATGGTCGCGGCCGAGCTTATCCTTGCCCATCCATGCCCCGAACTGTCCCTGCGCCGCGCCGAACTGGTGGATCGCCGCGTAGACGAGCGGAGATCCGACCTCGACTCCACTCTCGCTTGCCTGCGAGATGATCGAGGCGGAAAGGTTCTGGCTGGTGCCGGAATTGGACCGCAAGATGGTCAGCGGCGTCTGGCCGCGCTTCTCACGCCGCTTGATCGTCGCAGGACGAAGCTTCGCCCAAGACGTGCCGTCGGGTGAGGCCTCTGCCTTGAAGTTCCGCGGGATGCCGACATCGGTGAGATATTCGCCGACGCCTTTGTAAAAGCCGATCGGGCGGGTCATGCGGTCAACCATGTCAGCGAGGCGCGCCGCGGCCTCGTCGTCCGCAATCTCAACCGTGAATGTGATGCCGGTCATGCTGCTTCTCACTCCTATCGATCTATTTCCGCTTCCAAACCAGCTTCCCCCGCCGCCGACCGTCAAGAATCCTGAAATCGGGCGAAGCCTGGTCTGCCTCCTCATAGCCGGTCACGGGGAACCAAGTGCGCCGGCCCAACTCGAACAGGGCAAAGGTGGCCTTGTCAGGATCGACGCGGAAGTATCGCCGCACGATTTCAAGGATCGGTTCGTCGGCCCGGTCGGGATCATCTCCCCGGCGCACATCCACCCAAATCTCGTCGGGGTCTTTCAGGGTCTCTGCCAGCAGCAGGGCGTGCCGACCATCGCCAGGCTTCAGGGCGCCCCATTCGTCATCGTGCCGACGGAAGAGATCGTCGGCGATCAGCACGCGTTCACCTGCCGCGTCCGTCCAGAGGCCAGCTTGCCCGGGCTTCAGATCAAACTCCGCGAGGAAGGCCCGCGCATAGTCTTCCGGCGAAAGGTCGCTCGACATGAGCAATGCCGTGAAGGGCTTGGCCCTGGCACGCAGATCCTCCATCGCCTCCGGCTCATCGTTTCCGGTCATCTGCGGCAACGGCGGGCCGCCGGCGCTTGGGAGCGCCGAAACTTCGACAAGCTCGCGTCGGAACGCCCGCTCCCACCGGTCTCCCGGCATATAGTCCCAGCCCTGCCCGATTCCGACGGGCTGCATCACCATCTCGCCGCTGGCCCTGTCGATCACCGGCAACAGCGCGTCCTTGGGCGCCTCGTCGGGCCCGGTCTTCCCCAGGCGCGCGAGATCACGCTTCGACAAGGTCCGCACGCCGCAACTGCACAGCCAGTCATTCGGCGGGAAATGGGTGTTCCACCAGGGATCGTCCCACATCAGGACAATGCCGTTCCAGGCCACATGCACCTTGCGCGGCATCTTGGGGATGCGCGAGTCCGCATGCAGATACTGCCAGTAAGGCCGCAGTTTCACGACATCCGGATCGCGCATCTGGCGCAGACGCCCCGCCATGAAGCTGGTGCGGATGTTGGTCTCGAAGATGGTGCGGATGCGCCAGTTCCGCTCACCGCGATACTCCCAGCCATACTTTTCGACCAGGTGATCGAAATCTTTGGCGAAATCCGCCTCTGATTGGCCCTCCTCGACCGCAGAAATCACGGCGGCCTGGAACTCCTCCAGCATGGCGAGGTCCGTGACGCCCGCCACAACGAAGGATCGGTCATGCTCCCCCCTCAGGGCATCGAGCCACGACTTGGTGGGCTTCAGGCGCTTCTGGCGCAGGAAGTCGATCTGCTCGCGAAAGGTCAGCCGGTTGCCTTCGATGGCAAAGGCTGGGCCTTCCGCATCCTTGAAAGCCTCTTCCCGCCCCTCCCAGGCGGCAAGCTCCATCACCTGAAACAGGGTGTCAGCGAGCGGCGCTGACGACCAGCGCGTCGCGAGGTCGAGCAACCCGCCGAGCATCGCGGGAAAGTCCGGACCTTCGGAAATCACTTTCCTTATGGCCGCAATTCGCCTTGAGAAGTGGCTTTCGGCTGCCGCGATTGCCTGCTCGAGGATTCGCTCGATCGGCCCATCGACCTCAGAAAAGCAGACGTGCCGATGCGTCAGTGTTTTTTTTTGAGCCTTGCTGCGGCGAAGGCCGCAACCGCACCGGGGGCGAAAGGATCGGGGGGCATGCCGTCAGCGGTCGGCGCGCTGTCGAAGGCCGCCCGGGCCGCGACGAGGGCATCAATTGTCTTGTCGGACAGCCCGCCCATCACGTCGAAGCTGACGATGTACTCGCGTGCGGTCTGGTCATCCTCGAACTTCGCGGACTGCTTCACCACGGCGGCAATGGCTTCATCAGCCGCCTTGGCGGCCTCGGCCTTGGCCTTCAGCGTATCGGCCTCGGCCTTTTCGTTCTTGTTCCGGATGCGCCGGATCGCGGGCACCGCCGCCCCGGGCAGGTTGTAGTCCACGATCCACTGGCAGAGGGTTTCGCGGAAGGTGTCCGTCTGCAAGTCACCATCCGCGTCGGCCAGCACTTCAAGCTGGTTCTCGTGAACATCGCCCAGGGCCCGGCTGCCGCCGCCTTCGCCGACCTGGGTGGTCAGGGTCTCGCCGGTGACGCAGATCGAAATCTGGGCGTCCCAATAAGCACAGAAGTCCTGATAGGATACGGTGCCGCCGCGCGACGCCTCCAGGAACTCGACATCCGTCCCGATCGGCACCGTCACGGCCGAGCTGGTGCGGATATCCATCAACGTATTCAGAAGGCGGGTCTGTTCGTCGGTCAGCATGCCGTAAGGGGTTTTGCCCACCACGGTCGGGCCTGCGAACTTCTCGAGGAAATGCAGCCAGAAGGTGATGCCCTCGCGCTTGAACAGCACCGGCCAGAAGAGGCTGGAACCGAGGCCGAGGCCGTAGGGGTTGTTCCCCTTCACGTTCACCCGATGAACGATGAACTTTCGCTCGGGCAGTTGCTGGCCCTCGGTCATGCTTGCCCAGGTCAACAGGCGCAACTTCCAATCCCGATCAAAGACGAAGCGCCGTTGATCATGGGCCTTGATCTTCACCGGGCGGATTTGCGCCCCGATGCGCTCCCAGACGAGCTCTGCCACAGCAAAGCCCTTGAGAGTGGCGGCAAGGAGGTCCCGGCAAATCTGGTCGAAAGGCAGCGCATCGATGATCTCGGCCACCAGATCGGCAGCCTCCTTGTCGATCGGCCGATCACCGCCCGGCTCAACCTCCCAATCGCGGCTGACCAGGGCGTTCATGCGCTTGCGCAGCATGGCGCCGGCATGGGTGTCGCGCTCGATCTCATCATAGATCGCCAGTCCCTTGCCGCCGCCCTGGGCGATCAGGGTGTCGTCGACATGTTGCATCGCCCCGCTGTAGAACGGGATGGTGATGTCATTGGCAACGCTGGCGATAAGCTGGCGCTGGTCGGCAGGCAGGTTCTTGCGGCCGGCGTCCGCGAAACTCTCCGGATTGGCTTGGGGACGGTGCTTCGATTTGCGGCGGCTCATTTTCGTTTTCCCTTGCAGCGACGCTGCCCATGCTTCCCGGCCCAATAAATCCAAAGCCCGAGATCACCCAAAAGCGCCCCGAGCCACCGCACCAGCGTCCAAAACCAGAACGACATCAGCGCCGCCCTCCCAACCGATAGCCGCCCAGCCGATCCCCGCCCGTCGGCGCCGAGGCCGTCTGCATCTGTCCGGCCGCACCGCCGCCGGCGTAGAGCAGGGTGTTCTGCCAGAGCATGTCCAGGGTGTCCGGGCCATCGTCATGCGCCCCGTTCGGCCACTGTTGCAGCTGCTCGATCAGCGTGGTCTGGGTCGGGTTCAACCGAATGAGCCCTGCCGCGATCGGCGGCTGAAGGCGCTCGATGCGCAGGTTCTTGTCAGCCGCCGGGATGATCGGCACGGCCGAGATGCCGACGCCCTGCTTTGCCGCCTCGACCATCAACGAGGTGCGCAGGAACTCCTGGAACTGGACCGATTCCACGAACCACAAGAGGCAGCGGTATTCGCGCTGCAAGGCAATGGTATCGGCAATGATCAGGTCGGGCAGCCGTTTGCGGATCGAGGCTTCGACCACATCCATCTTTCCTGACAGGCGGTCAAAGCCGCCGATCAGGATGGCGGAAGGGTCACGACCCTTCTTCTTGCCGCCAAGCGAGGGGTCGATCGCGCCGAAATGGATCCATTCGCGCTGCGGCTGCGTCCAGAACACCAGCTTGGCAAAGGGGTTGCCCTCGCTGATCGGCTGGTTCTGGTATTCAGTGGCAAAGCTGTCATGCCCGCCGGCGCGCTGGAGCATTAGCCAGACGAGCGGTTGCATCGCGGGCCAGTTGACCTGCGCGCCCTCATCCATCTCGGCCTTGCGGACAGCATAGAAGGCCCTTGCCTCCTCCTCCCCGTCGTTGTGATAGACCTCCTCGAACTCTTCCCAGAGGTCCATGCGGTTCGGGAACTGGATGATCGCCTGGAACTTGGTCACCCGCCATGCGGGCTTTTTCGCCTCGCGCACCGTGACGGCATCCCAATGCAGGATCGTATTGACCCAGAGGACGTGCATCGACCCATCCGGCGGGCCTACCTTCAAGGCGGCCCGGTTGATCCAGGCCTCCAGCTTGTCGCGCTGATCCGGGCTTCGGACAGCCTCGTCGTTCTCGATGTCGTCGAAGAACATCAGGTCAGGCCGGTGCGGGCCGTGGCGCAGACCCCGCAGTTTCTGGCCGGCGCCGAGGCCGCGCACACGAATATTCTGACGGGTGACGATCTCACCCTCACGCCAGACCCGGCCCTGCCCGCAGGCCTCGGGGAAATCGGTCTGCAAGCGCGGGTTGGTGGTCAGCTCGGCTTTGATGGCTTCGATCAACAGCGCCGCCTGTGCATAGACGTCGCAGACCTCGAGACAGAACCGGGTCCTTCGCATGATGATGCAATAGAGCGCAAAGCCCAGCGACATGTGGGTGGACTTGGACGAGCCGCGCGGAGCGATCAGCATCTCGCGCTTGCCGGTCTGGGCTGTCAGGATCGTTGGTGCCAGGTCAAAGATCGCCCGGTGAAACAGGCTGTCTTCGCCCTTCACATAGTGGGGCAGGTAGGTTTTCAGGAAGAACTCGAAGCCCTCACCCCCGAAATCCGCAACCCGCCGCAGGCGCTCGGCCCTGGCGGCGGGATCGGAGGGAAAGGCTTCGACGCTCAGCTCGATATTGCGCGAGAAGGTCGCCGCCATTTCGGCGATCTTCTGCGCGAACTCCTTCCGGCTGACCGCGGCCTTCAGCTGCGGCCGGATGGTCATGTCGTGTAGATCCCCGCCAGATGCTCACCGAAGGGTTCGATGATTTCGAGGATGGTGTTGGCGTGCTGGGGGAAGCTCTCACGCACGAACTCCAGCAGCTTGGCCATCACATCCTGGGCGACGCCGAGTTCGCTGACCTTCGGCGCGAAACGCTTGGCGCTGGCGGCCATCTTGGTCATCGCGTCGGAGAGCGAGACCAGCATGCCAACCTTTTCCTGCGTGGTGTGATTGCCCTCCTTGATCTCGTCCAGAATCGCCTGAGCCTGGATCATGAAATCCTCGACCACCGAAGAGACCACGACCTCGACACCTTCGCCGGCGATGACATGGGCGGTCCGGGCCTTGTCCCAGTCATCGCCTTTGGTCTTGGCCGCCTTCTTCCAGCGGCCGACCGTCGCCTCGGAGATCCCGTAGGCTGCGGCGATGGTGGATTGCATCATCCTGCGATGGACATAGTCCGACCGCGCCTTGCGCTTCAGATCGTCATTTGCCGACATTGAAGCCCCCTGCAATGAGGAATGCGATGGCACCCATGATGATGCCGCCGATGACGAGCCGGATCAGCCAGCTTTGCCCGCTCTCCAGCTTTCCCAGGCTGTTCTGGATATGCCGATCCCTCTCTGCCGAGACCGCAACATGGGTCTCAACGGACTTCAGGCGGTTGTCATGATCGTCCAGGCGCTTGTGCGCCTGGTTGATCTGTTCGACATGGAAGTTGGCGATGTCGGTCACGTCTTTTCTTTCCACTTTTCGGCAAGGTCCTTGATGGTGTGCCCGCCCATGTAGAGGCCGGCGTAAACGCCGGTCAGTTGGATCAGCACGTCATAGGGGGTCTGCGGCAGGGCGATCTTCCAGATCGCATTCGCGACGTGTATTGCGACGATGTTCCAGAACCAGAGCACCCCGATAAGATACATGCCGGCCGGGCGCCAGGCGCGCTGCCAGAGCGGTTCGGTCTGCTCGGCCTGCATCATGGCAGTCTGGTATTCGAGGCCGGCGGCATAGAGGGCGACCAGCTCCGGCGACTGCCGCTCGACAACGCGCAGCGCGTCGACGGCCTTGGGCGGGCTGTCGACGGCAAGGGCATCAAGATCCTCGACCGGAACACCGGCGGCCTTGGCAACAGCCTGAAGCACGTCGACGGCGAGGCCGCCATAGCCGCCCAACTGGTCGTTCAGGATCTTCGCGATGATCGGCGTGCCGATCTGTGCGGCCATGGCGGCGATGGACATCAGACGCTCCTCAGGTAGGCCGCAAGACGCGGCAGGCGGTTCTGGACCTTGGCGGCGATGGCGTCGCGGTATTGCCACGCCCGCCATGCAGCCCAGCCGATGCCGGCCAAGATCAGCGCAGGGCCCAGCCAGGGCGCGAGGTTGTTGACCGGGTCGGTGACGATCCCGGCAGCGCCGCTGGCAGCCCCGGCGCCACCGGTCATCGCGGTGGTCTTCGCCTTGGCGGCAGCATCGATGCGGCGCTGGATCGTCGCCGCAGTCGCTCGCCCGAGAATGCCGTCGGCAGTCAGCCCATGGTCCGACTGGAACTGCCGCAACGAAGCTGCCGAAATGGCCTCGGCGCTCGAACCGACCTGATAGCCAAGGTCGACGAGCGCTTTGCGGAGCCGGTGAAAGTGGGCGGCGGTGACCGGTGAGACGATACGCGCATCCCCCAGGGGCGGTTCCTGCTTCCCGGCGATGGCGGGATACTGACCAAACCGCAGGATCAGGAACTCGCGCTCGCGGCGGCGAACCAGCACCGCGTTGACCTTGCCTTTCGCCTTGTTCCAAGCCTTGAACGCGGGCTCGACCGAGGGCCATGCCCGCTTCAGCCAATGCTGCACCCAGGTGGCACGGACGATGGCCCCGGTGTTCCAGTGGAACAGCACCGCAGCATCGAACTCATGCTGTTTCGGGGCTCCCCGGGCCAGCGCCTTGGCGACCGCCGGCTCATAATTGCGTTCGAGAGCAAGCCGCGTCAGCCGGTCCGACTCGGCTTGCGTGATCACCATGCCAGGCACCGGACGCACGACGCCCGAGGCCGCCGTCAGTCCGCGAGAGATCGTCAGGACGCCGGCGACGTCGCGGTAAGACCGCAAAACATCGCCTTCCTCCTGGTCGAGGACGTCAAAACCTTGATCGCTGAGTTGCATTGGGTGCCCGATGGTTGTTCGGGCGGACAATCGCCTGCGGCGGCGCAGAAAAGGTCGGACATAGGTCCGCCCGAATTGTATCAATCGTGGAAAAGATCGTCCTGGCGGGGATCGGGGGCCTTGGCGAGCCGCCGGACATGACGGGCGGAAACGCCCAGGATACGGGCGATCTCCGCTCTGGTCCGTCCGCCGGCAGCCATTTCAAGCACCGACAAGCGACGCGCACCAGCCCGGGCATGCGGGATGTAGACCGACTGATCCGTCATGAAATGACATACAGCCCGACCATCCTCTTCGCCAAGGGCTTTGATGATGGGGTGGTCGGCCTTGGGGTTCTTCGGGATACGCAGATCCTGCCCGCCGAACTCCTGAATGAGCTTCAGCGCCACGCGGATACCGAGGGTCTCCGCGAGGTCGATGAGCGATTCAGGCAGGGTGGGGGGCGTTGTCACTCCCGGATGCCCTCCGGCAGGTCATAGTCACCGGGGAACTCGAGGCGACGGCGACAGGGGGAGATCCAGTCGAACTCTGTGGTTCGGCTGAATTGCCCCGGTCCGCATTGCCAGACAAGCCAGCTATATGCAGTCGCGGAGCTGCCCTTCTTCACGATCTTGCCCTTATGGATAACCACCCGCTCGACGAACTGGAGAACCAGCTTCGGCGGGCGCGTCTTGAAAAGCGTGTGGTAGCGATCCGCACCCTCAAGGAACGAACTGCGCACGAACATCGCGACACCCTTCCGGCTCGTCTCCAAGGCCCGCTCGATAAACTGCTGGGCGAGCCGGAACGGCGGGTTGGTGATGGTCCAGTCAACCGGGGCGGGCAGCGGCCCCCAGAGGTAATCGAGCGCAGGGAAACCCGCGCCATAGTCGAAAATGTCTGATGCCTCGACCTCGCGGAAGCGCTCGGCCAGCGGACGTGCCATGAACCCGCGGTTGGCGGCAGGCTCGCGCACAACTTCCGCAGCAACATTTCCCCAGCAAAGCCAGTCAAACAGATGCTCGGTCAGCGCCCGGGTCGCCCAGGGCGGCGTCGGAAAGTCATCCAGGCTGTCATGGGGCTCGCGGCGCTGCTGCATCACGGCCGAGCTGCGGTTCTGGGTCATTGCGCAGCCCCGGCCTTGCCGCGCGCTTCCATCTTCTTCAGCGCCTCGATGATCGGGGTGGCCTGTTCACGGTCCAGGAGGTCAGGGTCCACGACGACATGGTCGAAGCCGTGCGCCACGAACCGCTTGCAGAAGGCGCGCAGGGCCTCGCGCGAGGGGTTTTCGATCACGCCGAGGCGGTGGCAGCTATTCCAGAGCGCATGGATCAGGCGGCTGTGAGGCGCGAATGCCTTGGGCAGCGGCTTCGATGCCTTCGACGCGCGGATCTTGAAACCCTTGCGCTTCATCTCCTCGACGACATCGATGCGCTGGCGCTCCGACATCTGGCGCAGGCTGTCCTTGCCCGTCACCCGCACGAGGAGCGCCCGATAGGTGTCTTCATCCAGCGCCAGTTCGGCCTTGGCGATGTTGATGATGGCCGTGGTGTTCATGCGATCACCTCCAGGTGGCCGACATGGACCCCGCCGGCGCGGCCGGTGATCTTGATGACGATCGCCCCATGACCAAGCCGCCAGGGCGCGGAGCGGATGGTGCCAGTGACGCTGTCGGTCTCCCCGGCAATCGGGAAAAACCGGACGCACTGATCAATCGGAAAACGCTGGGCAACAGCCTCCAGTTCGGGATCCATGGTCATGACAGCTTCGCCTCGAGCGCCGTGGCCAGATCCCAAAGCGAATGGCGCTCGAATTCGGTGCATCCGTTGCGCGCCACCGCGATGACAAGGCAACGCCCCATGTCATGGTCATTGTCGATTTCACCGACGCGGCGCAACACATCGGCCAGCGCCTCTTCGATCATCTGGCGGCGGGCCACGAAATTCGCGGTGGCGAACTCATTCATGGCTGCACCGCGCGCAGGTTTCGGGATTGGACAGCGAGGGGATGAACGGCTTCTTGCACATGGTGCAGGCCTTCTGGCCGCCTTCCGCCAAATGCTTCTGCATCCGGCGTTTGTGGCCGGTCCACATGCCGCGCAGCTGGGGGATGGTCACGCCGAGCTTGGCCGCGACCGCCGAAAACTTTTCGCCCTCGTCGAGCAACCTGAAACCCGCAGCCTGCTGATCTTCCGTCAGCATCACGGGCGCATCCGTCAGGAAAGCTGGTGCTACCGGCTTCTCCTGCACGACGGCGGGCAAATTCCTGACAGTCCGGGGGGGGGGGCGCTGGAGTCTTCGCCCGTGAGATGCGGGTTTGTTCGATCATGGCGCGCAACTGCGCCTCACCGTCATCGATCAGCTCGGCCGGGTCGCCTTCCGGCTCTGCCTGCCTGGGCGGTTCCGGATCTTCGACCGACCAATCAATGGACTCGTCCCGCAGCCAGCTGCAAAAGCGCTGTGCAACATCGCGCTCCGGAAAGATGCCGATCAGGAGCGGTCGGGAGAGAATGATTTCGACCATCCCGTCAGGGCGGTCTCGCAACATATAGGTCATGATTGCCTCTGGCTGCTCATCAGGACCGGTCCACCACGGCCGGCCTACCGTGCCCCGGAGCAAGGCCGGGGCAGGTTTCGCTTCAGGGGGCCTTTGCCTTGCCGGCCTTGAAGGCCAGCGTCCGGGTCTCGGCGATCTCGACGGGCTGGCCGGTGCTGGGGTTGCGCCCGGTGCGCGCGGCGCGCACCTTTTCGCTGAAGCGGCCGAGGCCGGGCAGCGTGATCGTGTAGCCACTGGCGGCATTGGTGCGGATCACCGGACCCAGCGCATCCAGCACGGCCTGAGCCACCGCTTTCGTGACGTTGGCTTCCGAGGCGACGTAGGTGATGAGGTCGGATTTCGGGAGATTGTTCGACATGATTTTCTCCTGTCGGGTTAACCGGCCAGCACAGCGCTGGTCGGGTCGGGATAGGCCAAGGGCGGGCAAAGCAGCCCCAGACCGGAGTAGAGATCGATGCTTTTCAGCCAGAGACGGGCGGCATCAGGCCAATCGCTGGCCGATGCGCCCCAATCGTCGAGTTGCTCCATGGCGCGATTGACGGCATCTCGCAGGGTCGGATCGCTGACCTGCGGTCGGGTGCCCATGAAGGTCCAGGCCTCGGCGAGCAGGGCCGCGTGATCGGCCCTGCGGATCTCTTCATTCATCGACCTGACCGGGGTCCTCCAGGCAGCGGCGATGATCCGGTCCAAGCGCCCCTTCGCATTCGTGATGGCGTTTTCAACAGCCGAACGCGTTCCGCACAGACACAAGAGATCGACCGACGGACCAGTCATGTCGCCGATGAAAACCTCGTGCGCATCATGCAGCAGCGCCCAGGGCCGCAGGTCCGGAGGGCACAGCCGCTCGACGAGCACCGAATGCGCGGCGACAGACCAAGGCTCCCGCGTGCGGCCGTTGAAGCGGTTGATCTTCGCGAGGGCATGACCAAGCACCCGCGCTGACAGGTTTTCGGGCTGAAGTGCCGCGAGGTCGATGGTGCCTTCGAGCGTCCAGAAGGGAATTGATCGGGTCATGATCACTCCCCGATGTTCGTCGCGGGGTGACGGTCCGGCAGTGGCGCAGCTTTCTTCCTGACCTGGCCAACCCAGTTCCGGCAAGCGCTGACGGGGCCGGAACTGGAGGTCGCCCGGAACCCGTAGGCTCGGACAACCCACCCAAGCGTGTCGCCAAAGGCAGCGCCACCATGATCCTTGAATGCCGCCACAATGGCTTCGATGGACCGGTAGTACTCCTTCCGGTGGATCGACCAGTTGGTCGCGTCGATCAGCAGCGTCTCGACCTTTTCGGCCAATTTCAGGGCAGCGACGAGGTCTTGCATCACGCCACCTCGAGTTCGAGGGCCGCGACCTCAGCCAGACGCCATTCGATCATGTAGCCCTCAATGTAACGCGGGCCGTGCAGCCGCGCGAAATCGGTGCTCATGTCCTCGAGGTCGGCATAGCCCAGCCGCTTGGCGCAGGCCTCCAGGCGCAGAAGTGGCGTGGTTCCTTCCCGGATGCCGGTGATCCGGTTGCCGGTCCAGATGATGTCCATCCGCTCGACCGACGTGCAGATCGCGCTCTCGACGATCCGCCGGTGATTGACCGCATCCCTCAACAGGATCGGCTCACCGACCCGTGCGTGGCGCAGGCGCGGCGGCTCAAAGACTTGGGTCATGACGCCGGCGGTGATCAGGGGAACAAAACGCTGGGCGAAGGTGTAGGTGATCATCATTCCTCCGGTTTCATAAGGCGCCGCTGCGGTGCCGGCGGCGCGAGAGGTTTTGCGGTTGCCATCAGAAGGACAGGCTCCCATCGTCAGCGGTCTCGGGCGTCGCGCGCCCGGCAGGCCTGGTTTCGGCATGACGTCCGAGGATGGTGAGCATCTCGTCCCAGCCGCCGAGGGCCTCCAGGGCGTCCTCGGCGCTGCCACGGTCAAAGACGAGGTTGCGGGACAGCAAGACTTGGAGCCGGTAGACCAGCTCCTCGGTCGCGGTCAGGTCGAGGTCCATCCGCTCGATCAACTCACCCAAATTGACGGGCGTTTCGCCAAGATGGACAACGTAGGCTCGGGCCTTTTCGACCAGAGCAGGGAGAGAGATTTCGCCCATCACGCACTCGCCAGATCGATGGTCAGCGATTTCCAGGGGGCATCGAAGGCGTCCCGGAACTGAAAGCGCAGATAGCTCTTGGAACCGATGACATGCATCGCATCGCGGATCGCATCCTGCCCCCGGACCCAGCGCGCATCGTCGTCAGGGGTGTTCAAGAGGACAAAGACATTGGTCCGGTTGATCTTGCCCTCGCGGTCGGTGTCGAAGGCATTGGTGACGATGGAGCGGATCAGCGGGTCGGCCCCGGCCGCGCGTTCGTTGAGGCATTCGTCGAACAGCGCTTTGGCGATCTGCATTTCGGGGCCATAGGCGATGCGATCCGCGATGCGGACCTCGATCTTCATCAGGCCATCGAAGGTGGAATAGGTGCGATTGCCCTTCGGGCCGCCGATCTTCAGGCCATATTCCTGCGCCATGAGCGCGTCGAAGGAGCCAAGGTCCTCGTAGACATGCCCCTTGAACCGGGCGATTTGCGCTGCCAGCGCATGGGCAAAGCCGAAGACCTTGCGGACCATCTCATCCTGGAGCTTCTTCATCGCCGGGATGTTCTCGATGGCCCGCAGACCGCCTTTGCCGTCGGCCATATAGCGGGCGCCATTCGCTTCGATGATGCCTTCTGGAACTGGGTGTGGTTGGAATTTCGACTGTTGAACGGTCATTTCAGAACTCCTTCATTCGGGGAAAGACGATCCGGTCGGGCGCCTGCAATTGTAGGGGCGGGATCGGGGCGAGGCCGAGGATCACCAGCGCCAGCGCCATGTCCTCGATTTGATGCAGGCTCAGGCCCGTCAGGGCGCGGTTGCCGTAGAGATCGACGCGGCCAAGAGACCGGGCGGCGGAGACCAGGATGTCGCGGTCGCTGCGGAGAGCGTCAGTCATCGGCTTTCTCCAACTTCAGCGGGTTGTGCTGACACCGGCGGCAGGCCCGATATTGCGAAATCTGCTCCGGGTCAGAGGTTGACATCGGGGCGGCGGCCAGGGTGCGGCAGGCATCTGGAGACAGGCCCCTCCGCAGAAACGGGCAGAGCACCTGATCCCGATACAGCGCGTAGACCCTGGCGGCGTGCTTTGCCGTCACGAGGTCGAGGCTCTGCGCCGGATAGCTGCCCGACAGCAGCATCGAGACCGAAGGCCGCGCCATTTCGGTTTCCCGGGCGATCTGGCTGATTGATTTTCCCTTCGCGACCTGCGCCCGGAGGAGCTGGATCCATTCGAGTTCGGGCAGGTCGAGTTTCAGCGAGGGGACCAAATCACGTCCTCCCCCGTGTTGAAATCGCGAATGCCGTTGGACTTGGACAACAAGACCGGCGCTTTCGGCCCGGTATCGCGCAGCAGACGGTACCGCTTGTAGCCGTTACTGGTCGGCGCCGGCGCAGCGGCGCGGTGATCGGATACCTGCACGTATCCCGCCCTCACAAGGACGAGCAAATACCGATGCAGATGGTTCGCAGGGTCGGCATCACTCGGCCGAGCGGCCTCCAGGATGATGTCGGGAACCGTGAACAGCCTTTGCATGCGCATCGAAGACCAGGCGCGCTGGCGGAATGTGTCCTTGTGCTCCTTGACCTTGTCCCTCGGACCTTTCGGACCCGACTTGATCACCTCGCCGGCCTCTGCGGCGGCAAGCCCTGCCGGCGTCAGCTGATAGCAGCCGATGGCCATCCGCTCGAGGTAGTTCCGGCGGAGCAAATTCGCCGCAGAGTCAGAAACCTGACGCTTGGTGAGGTCGAGATCCTCAGCCAACTGATCGATGGTCAGGCAAAGCCCGCCCGACAGCTTTTGCAGCAAGGCGGTCGGCGCCTTGCCCGGGTGATGCCGGTCCACCATCAGACCGCCCCCGGAACGATGATGGGTTTCGAGGTCGAGCGGTCGTTCATCAGCACCTGGCCGGCCATGTCCGCCATGGTGATGCCCGCGGCGCCGATGTCTGCCCGCATGCCAAACCGCTCGATATGTGCGATGGCTTCAAGGATTTCGCGGTTGAAACCCTTCGAGAGGCGCCAGACGAACTCCGTCAGATCCTCGGCCACCGGAATTTCACAACGCCCGGCGATCAGGGCGCGTGCATCCTCCAGCGTTGCCGGTCGGAAGGTGATCTTGTTGGAGCCGGCCCGGCTCTCGATCTGGGGGAAGCGGCGGAGATTGTCGCGCAGCGAGCCCATCCCCACGAGGATGGTCGGCAGGTAGCGCAGATCCGAGATTCCCCGGATGGCCTCCATGATCTCGCCACGGGTCGAGACCATGTCGCATTCATCGATCACCAGGCCGAAGGTCCTGTTCTCGAAAACGGCCCGCTCCGAGCGGTCGGCCAATTCATCCAGAACCCGCGCGAACCGCTCGCGCTTGCCCCGGATGCTCTTGGCGTCGATCGACAGCGCCGTCAGCAATTCCTGAATGAGCCAGGAGTAATCCCAGCCCTTCTGGGCGCGCAGATAGATGCTGCCCGTCTGAGAGACCCAATGGCGGATGGTGGTCGTCTTGCCGAGGCCGGGCAGGCCATCGACCACCGCAAGGCAGGCTTCGACCGCCCCGCGCTCATTCACCCGCTTCAGGGCGCCGTAGAACTCACGGACGTTGGCTGTCTCGACAAAAGTGGGTTTCATGCTATGCTCTCTCCTCATCCTGAAGTTTCTGGTTAGGCAGCGGCACGGAGGAGGGTTCGAAGCGCCTCCGTGTCGATGCCGGCCATTTCGAGGACCTTGCGGGCCGTCGAATCGCTGATGCAGGCCCGCAGCACGCGGATCTGGTTGGTGGTAAGTTCGGTGGGGTGCCGAAGCGCCCAGGCGGCAAGCTCCTCGTCCGAGCGGAAGACCCGGCGCCGCGGCTCTGCCTCGGCACCAGCAGCCTGGACGGTGTTGTCGACGGCCAGAGCGATGGGTTGGATCGGCTCCGGTTCCGGGCTCCGCAAATCGAGAACATCCGCGATCTCGACCGCCTGCGATTCCAGAAACTGGACGTCGAGTTCGGCCAGCTTGTCCTCCCGGCGTCGATCCAGGCGCTTCAGGGCTGCACGGCTGCGGTCCTCGACGGCCTTCTGCTCGGCAGTCAGCGGGATGTACCGCTGGGCGTTTCCGCCGAACTCTGCCACGCAGATCAGCTTGCCCGGCTGGCCTGAGTACCGGTCAAGCTCGCGAACCCAGACCTTTTCGGCCTGGTGCAGGTCATAGCCCACCGCAACCTCTTCGCCGTGATAGGCTTCGAGCGACTGGTGGAAGTACTCATTGGTGTTCCACTTGACGAGGCCGCGGCTGGCCGTGCGGATCTCATAGGGCCGGAACAGGTCGTCCATTTCTTCCGGGTCGATCCTGACAGGCTCGAACCCGTTCTGGGCGTGCATCTCCCAGGCCTCATTCGGGGTCATGTGCCGCAGACGCCCGGTTGCCGGGTCCTCGTAACGCGGCAGCCCGGTGTGTTCGCGGTCGTTGTAGTCGGCGATGATTTTCTCGACCGCCTTGATGAACTCGGCCCAGGTTGGCAGACGGCGAGCCTGTCCAAACTCCCTGATCTCGCGGCGCGTTTCCTTGTGGATGGCCTGTTTGGCCTCCTTGTCCATGTCGCTGCCCATGTAGGTGGGCATGCGCTTGGCAAGGTCATTCCAGAGGTGGTTGAAGCGCTCGATGATGCCCTTTGCTTGGCTGTTGTAGGGGAGGGCATGCATCTTGGTGATGCCGAGACGGCCCATGAGGCCCCCGACATCGGCATCAAAAGTCTTGTTCTTATAGCCAGCCCCACGGTCTGTGTAGAATTGCGCGCAGATGCCGTGGGCAGAGCATGACCGGCGCAGGGCCTCGGTCACCGCGATGACGTTTTCCTTGCGGCTGACGGCATAGCCGACACATTTCCGCGTTGCGACGTCCAGGACCGAGGTGATTTCCGGACGCATCGGCTTGCGCGACACCGGATCGGCCACTTCGGCATCAAAGGTCTTGCCGTCAGCCGTGTAAATTGTGGTCGGCCACATATCGTCGGTCGTCCGGGTTACATAGGCCATGCGCGAGCGGAGGGTCAGGATGCCCTCACGTCCGACGTTCTTTTCGATGTTGTTCAACCGCTCGCGCAGGATCCTCGTGACCTGATCCAGGCTAAGCGTCATCAACTGCACGCCTTGCCGGACCTGCGCCGCCTCCGTCCATTGCCGATGGGCATCTGCGATGGATGGCTTGCCGGGCTTCGCGTAGAAAGCCATGAACTCGAAGAAGGCCGGCGGGATGGGCTCGACCTGCTTCGGCGGGATCGGCGCCAGGGCGAGAATTCCCTGATCGTCACGTGCCTTGAACCAGCGCCACAGGGTTCGCTCGGACAAATACGGTGACTTCGCTCGATCATTGGCCTTTGCGATGATACGCGGATCGACCTGGAACCCGTCATCGGCGGTCAACACCAGACGCAGGGCAAGCCCCGCGACTTCGCGATCCGTCAGACGCTGTCCTGCATCGCGGCGACGCTCCGCCTCCATGCGCGCGATCCAACCGTCTTGCGCTTCAAGGAAGCGGGCGATCCCCCAGGCCCGCGTCTGCTGCTGCGCTATCGCATAGCCTTCGATCGACCGCAGGATTTCGACCCGGGCCAGCATCACGCCACGACGCCCTGCCGGCAGGGCGGCCACGCGCAAGGCGTCGATCCTGCGCTGATCGACCAGTTGCTCTTGCCGATGCTGCCGGACGAGGCTGGCCTGCATCTCAATGGCCGCCAGCGCATTGCGCAGGGCCTCAGGCAGCAGGGTCACATGGTACTCGCGGCTGGGGCGGCCACCCTTTGCCTCGGCAGCCCGCCACCGGGTCAAATGCTCGGGCAGACCATTCCAACCAGCCCGCTCAGCAAATCTCTGTACACCGCTTTCCGAGGCAGGCATGCAAACGACACCCCGCTGAGCGGACAATTCGGCAATTTCTCTGGCTGTCAGGAACTCACGAAATCCGCCGGCGGCGGGAGCGATCCTGACGGGAAGCATGTCGGTCATCGCCGCGCCCTCCCTTGCGCGATCACTTCGCGCTCAAGAGCCTGCTCCATCGCTTCGATTTCGCGCTTCTTCTCGCGGATCAGGTGCAGCTTGATCATTCCGGCATATTCCGAGTCGATCACCGTCATCCCGAACTCGCCCGGCACAAAGCCGAGGAGATCACGGGCATCGGTGGCGTGGACGAGGGCAATGAAGGCATCGAGCGGGATGCGGTGATCCTCGGATCCTTCCGAGGACCATTTGTTCAACATCGCTTCCGAGATCGGGCGCCGCAGGTAGGCCGACATCCGGCGCGCAACCTCCGCCCGGCTGAGACCATCATCCCGGGCATCGCGCAGCGCTTGCCCGATGATCCGGGCAATGCGGTTGTCGAGCGGACCGCGACCCATGACCTCGGCGCCGTAGCCGACGGAAACCTTGGGCGGCTCCCAGGCGAACAGGTCTTTGGTCAAAGGGTCGCGATGGCGGGGCATCAGATGCGGCCCCGGCGCTTGAGGGAGGCGAGAATGCGCTCTTCATTCTCCACCAGCAGGAGGTCGAGGCTGGCCTCCGGCAGGGCCTTCAGCCCTTCGCTGATCGCGCGGAACTTGCGCTCCAGCGCGGTGGGCTGGATGCCGTTTTCGAGATAGGCTAGGGCAGCAGCGACATTCTCGATCTCAGGGTGTTCGCTGCCCAGGATCAGGTCGAGGATCCGCGCCTGACGCGCGGCGGGCTCTTCCGAAAGCGCCTTCAGCTCGGTCTGCTTGTCGGCCAGCTTCGTTCCGACAAGGCGCGGGCGCGAGGTCGGGGCAAGGTCTGTCCATATCTTGACGCCGGTTTCGATGGTGCGGACCGAAAGGCCAACCTTCTCGGCCACGGCCTTGCTGAAGCCGAAAATCTCGCCGTCAGAATCAAAACGCAAAGTTTGCGCTTTGATCGACTTCCTATCCCCACCGGCGGCGGCTTCGGGGTGAAGCGCCAGCCACGCCCTTTTCAGCTCATAGAGATGATGGCAGCGGTCCAGTGCGATCAGTTCGGCCCGGCCGAGGTTCTCCATCACCTCTTCCAGCCGCGCCGCCTCGTCGCTTTCTGCGGCCGAGACGCTGGCCGGGATCATGGCCCGCTGCAAAAGCTCATGGGCGCGCAGGCGGCGCAGACCGCTGATCAGCCTGTAACGGTCGCCGATCTGCCGCACCCGGATCGGATGGTGCAGCCCCTGTTCGGCAATGACGCCGGCCAACATCTGGGCGTCCGTTTTGTCATAGTCCCGCGCCCGATCTGCGGGGACGTCGATATCCCGGATCGACAGATCGAGGATGGTGAGTGATGTCATGATGCGCCTGTTTTCTTGGTTTTTGGGTGCCCCCCGACGAGGCTGCCACTCGCCGGAGGGCTGACCTCCCGCCCGTGTGCCGGTGCCGGAGGTTTTCGATGTGCCCGCTGCGGGAAGGCCGCCTTGCAGGCCGGATCACCGCACCTCTTGCAGCAGCTGATCGCCGCCGGTCGGCAGACCGATGCCGGCTGCAGCCCAGAACCCGCCGAACACCAGCAGGAACAGGGCAAGGCCACCGATCACGTCTTCAAAGCGGAGGCCCTTCATCCGTGCGCCCTCGCCAGATGTACGGCGGCGTCGGCCAGCACAGGCTGGAAGGGCGGCACCAGCGAAACTTGCCCCGCGCCCAGCACGGCGCGAAGCCCCTGATCCACAGCGACAGCTTCGCGCCCAGCCTGCTCTTTCGCCTCGGCGAGCAGAAAGCCCTGCAGACTGCGAAGCGATTGGCACAACCGCGACAGCGTCTCGGGTTCGGGCTTGCGCCCTCCGGCAAGAAAGGCCAGCGCCTCACCCAGATCGGCAGCGGCGCCACGAAACGACACCGAAGAGATGTCGAAGGGCAGCGCCGGTTTGGACAGGATCCGGGTCATGCCGCCGCCCTCTTGTCAGCGGGCGCGTCAGCATTTTGACTCGCCACCGGCGGATATTTCACGGTATCGAGGATGCGGGACTTCCCCTTGGAATAGCGCTCCGGCCAGATGCTCTCGGGTTTCTGGCCGACGAATTCGGCAATGACCTTCTGGGCTTTGAAGTTGGTGCGGTTCTTGACCTGACGGAAGATCGACGGGTCCATGCCGTTCCGTTTGGCAAGCTCGGTCAGGGTCATGCCGCTGCGATGGAGATGGGCAACGACATCGTGCCAGTCCATCCGGGTATTCGGTTGCGTCATCGGGGTCCTCCGACAGGGGCGGGTGCGGCAAACACCTGCCTTTTGTTGGTGCTTTTGGTTCAACAGCGATCCCCGCTAGGGGTTCGCATAGGTAAGGGATAACGACTTTAATCGTTACTATCAAGATTAAAGTCTGCATGGGTGTGGGTTTGGCCGAAGCCATAAGCTCAGATACGCAGGTGTTCCGAAGAAACCTCGGTCTTCGGATTGAGCAATGTGTTAAAATAATTGGAAAAAAAGCTGATTCAGCGGCTATCGCCGGGGTGACGCCAGAGCAGCTCAACAAGTGGATCAACGGTACGGTCAAGGTGCCAGTTGAGGCACTTCGCCTGCTGGCGGAAGCGGCGAATAGCGACTTTAGTTGGCTCGCAACCGGTGATGGGATGCCGCGCCACGACAGACCGTTCCAGATCCGCAGGACAATTGCGCCTAGAGAAACAGATGATCAGCCTCTCGATGGGGAGGAAGACCTTGATCAGCCGAACTTCGTCCGCCTGCCCGTCTATTTCGAGGTGCAGGCCTCAGCTGGCCCAGGCGCAGTGCCCGCCTCAGAGCGCGCAAACAACGTGGTGGCCTTCGATCGCACCTTCCTGCGCGACCAAGGCGGCAACCCAGATCGTTGCTCGATCATCTTCGCGCGCGGCACCAGCATGAAGCCAACGATCCCCGATGGCGCCATCCTCGTCGTCGATCACAGCCAACGGGACGTGACGCATGGCTGCATCTACGTCTTCAATGTGAGCGACCAGCTAGTGGTGAAGCGTGCGCGATGGCGCATGGATGGCCGTCTTGAGCTGGTCTCGGACAACACAGAAGAGGGCTACCCCGTTGAAACCTTCGGCCCCGGGGAGGCGCACGATCTCCGCGTCGTCGGCCGTGTTGTCTATTTTTGCAGGACACCATGAGCCAAGTGCCGGAATATAGACTGCTTGATCTGGACCTTACCCCCCTGCTCCAAGAGGCCTTTGAACGGTTTCGGACTGAAATGATGCTGGATTTCCCGACCTTCTGTCAGGTTGTCTATCGCACGATGTACGGGCCGTATCTTAGGGCTCGTGAGTGGGATGGATTAAACCGCCCAGTGATCGAAGATGCTGCCTGGTTAGTGGGGCGATGGGCGCACACACTCTATCGCAAGTCGCAAATTCAGGATTCTGACATCCAAGAGCTAAGGCCGTTCATCGTATTAGAAACAGATGGCGCGCACTGCAAAGGCGTCAAGCACCTGTCCGGGCGATGGGTTCTACCCGACGAGGTGACGCGTCTTCCATTGGACGGTTGTGACAATAGATGCCTATGCAGGTTCTCGACGCTTTCCCAGCGCGATCTCACGAGAAGGGGATGGTCCAAAGATGGGCCTGGAATTCCTCCGCCTCGGTCTTTGGCTCGCCACGATGACTGAGCGCCCGCCAAAGACCACCATCGAACAAGCTGCGCGGGCGATCTGCCGCTTGCGGGGTCTGCCAGAGGATACCCGATACCAGGGCGCCAAGATGTGGCAATCCCACCTGTTCGAGGCGCTGGAAATACTTCGCGCAGCCCTCCCGCCCGAAGACTTCCGCCGCCTCGTCCTCGACCAACCATGGCCTGGCCCCGTGCCGAATGGCCGTCAGGAACCCGAACCGCTCGCCGAATCCTGACATTTGCAACGCCGGAAACCTCGCCATTAGTCGTAGCAGCTAATGTTCGGCGCTACGCATTGATTTAATGCGATTTTCCACCCTTCACGCCATGCTCGGCAGGTTTCCGGCGTGAAGCAGGAAACCTGCCGCTTTTGTTGTGACCTGCACGTGATCGACACCGGCGCAAATCATCTTCCACTTGACGCACAAAGTCACGTTTCTTCAAGGTGTTACCTAGTGCGGCCCCATGTCGATCACATGCAGGTCAGATGTCGAGTACCTGCGCGCCCGATGACGCCTTTCCGTGCTTTTCCTCCTGCCAACTTGCATCACCACCACGCGCCCTAATGTCAGGATTTTCACGCGATCACAACATCTTAACCCGCCCTAGGTGGGTTTCCGGCCCTCTGCCAAAGCTAGTACCCCCCTACACGTGCTGCGCAATCAGGCCAGTTTCCTGCAATCGGTCTATCAGCAGATCGCCTCAAGCCGCCCGCCTGCCGATTGGCCGGCCTATTTCGACCGGGTGATCGAAATTCGCATGGCCGATGGGCTGACGCTGGATTACAACCGCTTTTACAGCCATCTTCTGACCGGCTTTTCCCGGCCGCAGATCCGGCTGATCTCTTATGACCACGCCACGCGCGCAGAGGGGGGCATCATCGGCACCTGGCTGCGGGAACTGGACCTGCCGCTTTCCCCCGCCGATCTGGTGCCGGTGCGCGACGAGGATGCGAACATCTCGGCCGAGCCGCTGGCGACCTTCACCGCCGCCAGCCTCAGCCAACCCGGGCTGCTGACCGGGACGCTGGTCGGCCTGATGCAAGAGGCGCTGCGGCAGAGTTTCGGCCCCGACCGGCGCAGCACCCTTTTCACTCGGGACGAGGTGGCGCGTCTGGAAGAGGTTTTTGCCCCGATGAATGCTGCGCTGTCGGCGCGGGTCGCGCTCTATCAGCCGGGCTTTGCCATGGGGCCGATGTTGGGCAGCGGTGCGGCGGTCTGGCGCGAAGACCTGACCGAGGAATTCTGGATCACCACCTGTCGCCTGCTGGAACGGGGCGCGGCATGAGGCGGGTCGTGCTGCATCTGGGGGTGCATCGCACCGGAATGCGGGGCTTGCAGGACCGGCTTTTCGCCCAGCGGGCCGCGCTCGCGCGGGCGGGGGTGCTTTACCCCGATCTGGGGCAGAACCACGCCCACCATGCGCTTGCCGCAGCCTGGATGACGCTGCCCGGCCTGTCCGAGGAACATTTCGGCCCCGAAGGCGCCGAGGCGCCTTGGCGGCGGTTGCGGGCGGAACTGGCGGCGGCCCCGCAAGCCGATGTGTTTCTGTCGGCCGAGGCGTTTTCGCGTGCCGGACCGCAGCCGGTGGACATGCCCGCGCTGGCGGCGCGGCTGCGGGCGCTGGGCGATGCGGTGCAGGTCGTGCTGACCGTCCGCGCGCAGGCCAGCCTGCTGCCTGCGCTCTGGCTGGAACTGGCGCGGCATCAGGTGCCGCCCGCGCCCGGCCCCTTCATCGCCCGCGCGCTGCGCGACCATGTCGCCGCCGGGGTCTGGCTGGATTTCAACCGGCTCTATGACCACCTGCTGCAAGGTTTCGCGCCTGACGAAATCACGGTTCTGGATCATGACACGCTCCATGCCGCCCCGGGGGGGGCATGGGCCGCGCTGTTGCAGATTGCGGCGCCGGAACGGATGGCGGAACTGGCGGGACTTGGCGGCGGCGATGGGCCGCCGTCCGATACCGACCCCGACCCGACCGGCGATGCCGGCCATCCTCTGGCCGTTCTTGCGGCGGCGCGGATTTGCGCACCGGCGCCGCCCCGGGCCGAACTGGCGCTGCGCATTGCCGCCGGGCTGGGCCGTGCGACCCCCGGTGGCTTTGCCAGCCAGTTGCTGACCCGGGCCGAAGATCGCGCGCTTGATGCGGTTTTTGCCCCGCTCAACGCCGCGTTTCAGGCGCGGGTCCGTCAGGTGCAGCCCGGTTTCACCCTTGCCTCCCCGCCGCTGCCCGATCCCGCGGCGCTGTGGCGCGAGGATATGACCGCCGATCTCTGGGCCAGCATCGCCGCCGATCTGGTCCGCCGCGCCCGCGCGGTCGAGCGGCTGACCGACCCGCCGCCGCCCAACCTGCCCAAGCGGATCTGGCGGCGCATTTTAGATATTTGCCTTGGTTGAGCCCGCTTCGCGGCGCCGAACCGGCGCTGCCGCCGCCGATCCTCTGCCCTGCATGGGGATGCGTGGGTGGGTGTCATGGCGGTTTTGGCGGTTGTCCAGACCTTCTGGGCCGGGGTGGTTTCGACCATCGGCGAGACGGCGCGTTTTGTGATCACGGCAGGAACCGGGGCGGGCACGGGCAGCCCGCTGCTGTCGGTCCACAACACGGCGCAGGGGCAGACGGCGACAATTGCGCTGACCACGGGCCAGATTGATTCGGCTTCGGTTACCACGACATCGGCAGGCGCCGGTCGCGGTCCGGTGACGGTGGATATTGACGGCACGACCCGGCGGATCGACCTCGCCCCGCTGACGGGCCTTGCCACGCCGGGCGGGCAGGGCAGCACCACTCTCTGGCTGGATGGCAGCGGCTTTTCCGGCAATGCGGTGGCGGCCCATCGCAGCGGCGATCTGGTCTTTCTGTCCTCTTGGGCGGCGGGCGGCATCTCGGTCTACCGCGCCGGGGGCGATGGCAGCCTGACCAAGCTGTCCAGCCTTGCCGATACCTCTGCCCTGGCGCTGGAAGGCATTGCCGCCATGGCCAGCGCGACGACCGCAGCGGGGCGCTATCTGATCACCGCTTCGCAGACCCAGAACACGGTCAGCGTGCTGCGCATCGACGATAACGGCTTGCTGACGCCGGTGGCCCAGCTTGGCGCGGCCAACTTCTTGCCGGTCAACCTGCCGTCGCAGGTGGCGGTGGCCACGCTGAACGGGCAGAATTTCGTTCTGCTGGGCGCCTTCGGCACCAGCTCGCTGACCGTCATGCGGCTGGGTGACGATGGCAACCTGACCTTCACCGACCAGCTTGCCGACAGCCTCGACACCCGGTTCGGCGGCGTGTCGGCGATGGACGTGCTGACGGTTGGCGGGCAGGTTCTGATCGCGGCGGCGGGGGGCGACGGCGGGGTCACGCTGTTTCAGCTTTTGCCCTCGGGGCGGCTGGTGATCCTCGACACGCTGATCGACGGCAATGATACCGCGCTGCAGAACATTCAGGATCTGAGCTTTGTCATGGTCGGCGGCCGGATAGAGCTTTACGCCCTTGCCGCCGGGGATCAGGGCGTGACGCGGATTCTGGTGGACCCGGCGCGCTATGGTGGCAGTTTGGCCGGGATCAGCGCCACCACCGCCACCGGCACCCCCGGCAATGACGTGCTGACAGCCCCCGCAAGTGGCGCCTGGGTCCGGGCGGGTGCGGGGGATGACACCCTCGTTGGCGGCGCGGGGCGCGACACGCTGGAGGGGGGCGCGGGCGCTGACCTTTATGTGCTGACGCCCGATGCGGCGGGCCGTGATACGCTGCAAGGCTTTGATCCCGCGGAAGACCGCATCGACCTGTCCGGCTATCCGGCGCTGCGCGGTCTGGACGGGCTGACCATCCTGCCCAATACCACCGGCGCGGTGATCCGCATCGGCACCGCCGAAATCACCCTGATCGCCGGGCGCAGCCTGACCGCCGGTGAAGTGGCGGCGGCGCTGCAATTTTCCGGCGACCGCACCCTGATCACCACCGCGCCGCCCAGCAGCACCTATTCCGGCGGCAGCGCCGAGGCCGATGTCTTTTACTGGTCGGCGGGCGCGCGGATTTTCGATGGCGGCGGCGGCACTGACAAGATGAGCTATGCCGCCGCCCCCTCGGGTCTGGTGATTGACTTGCAGGCGCAGGCGCTGAACGCGGGGGCGGCGGCGGGCCATGACCTGCGCTCGATCGAGATCATCGACGGCACCGCTTTTGACGACCGCCTTCTGGGATCATCCACCGCGAACACCTTTTCGGGCGGGGCGGGCAATGACAGCCTTGAGGGACGCGGCGGCAATGACTGGCTGACCCCGGGGGCCGGCAATGACACGGTGGACGGCGGCGACGGGGTGGATATGGTCAGCTTTGTCGATGCGCTGCTGGCCTTCGAGATCAACCTTACCACCGGAATCGCCCGTTCCGGCAATGAGGTGGACCGGCTGCTGAACCTTGAAAACCTGACCGGCAGCATCTTTTCCGACAATATCACCGGCAATGACGGTGCCAATCTGCTGCGCGGTCTGGGCGATTACGACTGGTTCAACGCCACACCGGGCGCCGATACCATCGACGGCGGCACCGGGCGCGACATGATTTCCTATATCACCGCACCGGGGGCGGTGACCGTCAATCTGGGCACCGGGCGCGGTTTGGCGGGGATGGCGGCGGGGCAGGTCTATATCTCGGTCGAGCGGGTGACCGGCTCGATCTACGGCGATACTTTCTATGGCTCGTCGGGCGAGGATGATTTTCGCGGCATGGGCGGCTATGACCTTTTCATCGGTTCCGCCGGGCGCGACCGCTATGACGGCGGCAACGGGATTGACACGGTGGCCTATAGCGCCGCGACGGCGGGGGTGGCGGCCTCGCTCATCCTGGGGCGGGGGACGGCGGGGCAAGCGGCCCGCGATCTTTACACCTCGATCGAGAATCTCACCGGCTCGGCCTTTGGCGATACGCTGACGGGCGACAACATCGCCAATCTGCTGCAAGGGCTGACGGGCGACGACATCCTGTTCGGCAATGGCGGCAATGACACGCTGGATGGCGGGCTGGGGGCGGATTATCTCTATGGCGGCGCCGGGTTCGACCGGATGACGGGCGGTGGCGGGAATGACACGCTCGACGGGGCCGATGGCTGGGACTATGCGGTCTTTTCCGGCAATCAGGCGGATTACAGCATTGCCGGAAATTCGACCCGGGCAACCGTGCAGGCCCTTGCTGCCAGCGGTGACGGGCTTGACCTGCTTCTCGGGATCGAAGTGCTGGTCTTTGCCGATGGCACCTTGCTTTTGTGATTTCAGACCAAGGGCCTGGGTGTATTGCGCCTGCGCTGTAAACGTGACGAAAACTTTGACGCCGCAGGGCAGTTCGGTCAAAGTGGCGGCATGAAAGTGATTGCTGTGACCTGTGGATTTTTGGCGATTGGAACCGGGTTGGCGCAGGCCGCGGCCGATCCGGCCTGTTGGCTGGAATTTTCCGACCCCGCTGCGCCGGCCCTTCAGGCAGAGGCGGACTTGCCGGAAAGCGTTGCCCGCCTCTGCGCCGACCTTAGCCGCGCGGTTGCGGCGCGACCGGCCCTGTCGCAGCGGCTGGCGCAGGATCAGGCGCAGCTGCTGGTCAATGTGATCGACGTTGGCCCGACCCGCCTGTCGGCGCAGCTTGTGCTGCGGGCGAACGGGGTGGATCAGGCCGGCGCCCCCCTTGAACTGCAACAAAGCGACCGGGCCAGTCTGGCCCCGTCGGCCATTGCCCGGCTGGCCGACCATCTGATTGATGCCGAACCTTTTGCGGGGCTGATGCCCGCACCCTGACCCCTCGCCTCCATCCCTATTTTCAGGAGATGTCTCCTTGTGCATGATCTGCTCTTCGCTGCGCCCGTGGTCCACCGACTGCGACTATGACCTGACTGATGCCGCCCGCGAAAACGCGGTGCTGACGGAAACCACCGATGCCGTGGCCAGCGCGGCAACCACCTATTCCTTGGGGCTGGGCGATACGTTCAACGGCCAGTATGGCACCGGGACGGATGTCGATTGGGTCCGGGTGCAACTGACCGCCGGCGAAACCTATCGCTTCAGCCTTCAGTCACAGGCGGCCGACACCTACCTTTACCTGTTCAACGCGGCGGGTGGCCTGATTGCCTGGAACGACGACAGCGGCAGCACCGACTCGCAGATCACCTATTCCGTGGAGACGACCGGCACCTATTACATCGGCGCAACGCGGTATGAGGTGAACGAAGGCGGTTCCGGGCCTACCGGGAGCTATACGCTGACCTATGCCGCCTTGGCCCCCGCGCCGGTCTGGACCGTTGACGAGATGGCCGCGCAACTGACCGATGGCTACTGGGAACGCAGCGACCGGGAACGGCGCAGCTTTGACATTGCGGCGGGCGGGGAACTCACCGTCAACCTCACCGCCCTGACCGATACCATGCGCACCCTGGCCCTGCGCGCGCTGAGCGCCTGGACCGATGCCACCGGCCTGACGTTCCGGCAGGTGAACGGCAGCGCCGATATCACCTTTACCCGTCTGAGCGAACGGTCCGGCGGCGAGGCTTATGCCGACAGCATCGTGGACGGCGATGGCAATATCCTCAGCTCGACCGTGAACATTGATCAGGACTGGCTGGACAGCGAGGGCAGCACCCTGACCAGCTATGGCTATCAGACCTTCATCCATGAAATCGGCCATGCGCTGGGTCTGGGTCATGCGGGCAATTACAACGGCACCGCGATCTACGGCACCAGCAACGATGCGCGCAACGACAGTTGGCAGATTTCTGTCATGTCCTATTTCAGCCAAAGCGAAAATACTTATATCAGCGATACTTACGCCTTCACCATCACCCCGATGATGGCCGATGTCATCGCCATCGCCAATCTCTATGGCACGGTGGCAACGCTGCGCACCGGCGACACGACCTATGGCGAAAACTCCAATGCCGGTGCCAATTATGCGATGTTCTCAACCTATAACGCCAACCGGACCGATGACATCACCCTTGCCATGACCATCGTCGATCAGGGTGGGAATGACACGCTCGACTTCCGCTCGGACAGCGCAAATCAGCGGATTGATCTGCGGCCCGGCTCGGTGTCCGATGTCTATGGCGATCTTGGCACCCTGAGCATCGCGCGTGGCACCGTGATCGAGGGGCTGCTGGCAGGCAGCGGCAATGACACGCTGACGGGCAACGATGCCGCCAACCGCATTCTCGGCAACAACGGCGGCGACAATATCGACGGCGGCGCGGGCAATGACACGATTGACGGCGGCGCGGGCGGCGACTGGCTGACGCCGGGGGCGGGGGTTGACAGCGTGGTCGGCGGCACCGGCACCGATATGGTGTCTTACGTCGATGCGCGGGCCCGGGTGGTGCTGGACCTTGTCGCCGGAACCGCGACCATTCTGGGCGAGACCGACAGCCTTTCCGGCATCGAGAATGTGACCGGCACCATTTACGGCGACCTGATCACCGGCGACGGCGGCGCCAACCGCATCCGCGCGTTGGGCGATTATGACTGGCTGGTCGGCTCGGGCGGCAATGACACGTTCGAGGGCGGCACCGGGCGCGATACCGTCGCCTATTCTTCGGCCGCCTCGGGGGTGATTGCCAGCCTGCTGGCAGGCACCGGCACCGGCGGGCAGGCGACGGGCGACAGCTATATCGACGTCGAGAACCTGACCGGCTCAAGCTATGTGGACCGGCTGACCGGCAACAATGCCGCCAATATCCTGCGCGGCCTGGCGGGGGATGATTTCATCTTCGGCCTGAACGGTGCCGATACGATCGACGGCGGCGCCGGGCGTGACAGCATCGACGGCGGTCTGGGCAATGACCGCATCATCGGCGGGCGCGGCAATGACACGATCGACGGCGGGGCGGGCTGGGATACCGCGCTCTATACTGGCACGCGGGCGCAATATACCGTCACCAATCTGGCCGATGGCCGGTTCAGCGTGCTGAACCTTTCGGCCGGGCCGGATGGTCTCGACATCGTGTTGAATGTCGAAGTGCTGGAATTCGCGGACGGCCGGATTTACCTCTGACCATGGCTGCGGCCCCCGCGAGGGGGGCCGCCGGGGGGCTTCAAGCCCAGATCAGCTTGCGCCGAAGGTCTTTTCCACCTGACGGCGGTGCAGGACATAGGAACTGTCGCTGCGCGAGATCAGCGTGTAGAACATCGGCACCACGAAAAGCGTGAAGATCGTGCCGATGATCAGCCCGGTAAAGATCACCAGACCCATCGCCTGCCGCGCGGCGGCCCCGGCGCCCTCGGCGATGATCAGCGGCACCACGGCCAGCGCCATGGCGGCAGTGGTCATCAGGATCGGGCGCAGGCGGGTCTTGGCGGCGGCCACGATGGCCTCGCGCCGGGACAACCCGCGGTCGTCGCGCTGCTGATTGGCAAACTCCACCATCAGGATGCCGTGCTTGGTGATCAGCCCGATCAGCGTGATCAGCCCGACTTGCGTGTAGATGTTCAGCGTGCTGGCCCCCAGATACAAGGGCAGCATGGCGCCAAAGATCGACAGCGGCACCGACATCATGATGATGAACGGGTCGCGGAAGCTTTCGAACTGTGCCGCCAGCACCAGATAAATCACGATCAGTGCCGCCCCGAAGGCCAGAAGGATGGTGTTGCCTTCGGTCTTTTCCAGCCGCGACTGGCCGGAATAATCGACAAAGAAGCCGTCCGGCAGCACCTCTGCCGCGATCCGCTCCAGCTCGGCCAGTGCCTCGCCGGTGGAGAGGCCGATCATCGGCATCCCCGCCAGCGTGGCGGCGTTCAACTGGTTGAACTGCTCGATGGCGGCGGCGGTGACCCGTGGTGAAATGCTCACCACCGAGGACAGCGGCACCATCTGCCCCGAACGGGCGCGCACGAAGAATTCGCTCAACCGCTCGGGGTTGTCGCGCCATTCGGCGGGAACCTGGGTGATCACGTCATAGCTGTTGGAATCGCGGTCGAACTGCGCCACCGCGCCGCCGCCCACCATGATGCCCAGCGTGCTGCCGATATCGGCCACCGAAACGCCCAGCTCTGCCGCGCGGTCGCGGTCAATGGTGATGCGGACCTGCGGCGCGTCGAACGACAGGCTGTTCTGCAACACGATGAACTTGCCGGTCTGCATCGCCTTGGCGCGGATTTCCTCGACCACTTCCACCACCCTCTCGGGCGCGTGGATTGACTGGATCACCATGGAAATCGGCAGGCCGCCCCCGGCGCCGGGCAGGGTGGGCGGGGCAAAGACATAGCCCTGCACCCCCGGGGCGCCATCGAGGATGCCCTGAACCTCGGCCTGAATGGCGGCCTGACTGCGGTCACGCTGCGACCAGTCCTTCAGCGCCCAGATGTAAAAGCCGGTATTGCCGGCCCCGCCCATTCCCGCCACCGAGAACGAGGTTTGCACCTCGGGGATATCCGCCGTCCGCTTGCCGATTTCACGGGTGAAGGTGTCGGTGTAGTCCAGCGTGGCATAGCGCGGGCCGTTCAGGATGGCGAAAAGCGCGCCCTGATCCTCTTCCGGCGCCAGCTCGGACGAGGTGTTGAGGAACATGAACCCCATGGCCCCCACCAGCGACACCACCATAAGCAGCGTCACCGGCCGGTAATCGAGCGACGAGGAGACCCGCCTTTCATACCAGTTCGACACGCCCGTCAGCACCCGGTCCACGATCCGCTGGAACCGCCCGGGGGCGCCATGGCTGAGGAGCCGGGCCGACATAGTGGGGGTGATGGTCAGCGCAACCACGCCGGAAATCACCACCGACCCCGCCAGCGTCAGCGCGAATTCGGTGAACAGCGAGCCGGTCAGACCGCCAGTAAAGGCCAGCGGCGCCAGCACGGCGGCCAGCGTGATCGTCATCGCAATCACCGGCCCGGTGATTTCCTTCATCCCGGTGATCGCCGCGCGGGCCGGGCTTTGGCCGTCGTCAATATGGCGGTGGATGTTTTCCACCACCACAATCGCATCGTCCACCACCAGACCGATGGCCAGAACCATCGCCAGAAGCGTCAAGAGGTTGATCGAATAGCCCAGCATCAGCATCACCGCACAAACCCCGATCAGCGACAGGGGGATGGTGACAATGGGCATGACGACCGAGCGGAACGAGCCGAGGAACAAGAGGATCACCACCACCACGATCGCCACCGCTTCGGCGATGGTCTTGAACACCTCGCTGATCGAGGCGGCGATGGTTTCAGTGGAATCGTAGACCAGTTTCACCGTCATGCCCTGTGGCAGGGTGGCGTTCAGCTTGGGCAGTTCGGTCAGCACATTGGCCGCCACATCAAGCTGGTTTTCGCCCGGGGCGGGAATGATGCCGATGAAGGTGCCCGGCTCTCCGGCAAAGGTCACGATGGCATCGGTCGAACCCGAAGCCAGTTCGATCCGCGCCACATCGCGCAGCCGCACCGTGCCATTGGCGCCTTCTACCAGTGGCAGGGCGCCAAAGGCTTCGGGCGTCTGCACAGTGGAATCCAGCGTCAGGGAATAGGTGAAATACTCGTTCTCGGTCTTGCCCGGCGCCGAGAGGAAGTTTGACGAACGGATCGCCGCCAGCACTTCCGAAGCGGTCACGCCACGCGCCGACATTTGCAGCGGGTCCAGCCAGATGCGCATGGCATATTCGGCGGCACCCATGATTTCCATCTGCGCCACGCCGTCGATATTGGTCACTCGTGGCCGCACCACCCGCTCAAGGTATTCGGTCAACTGTTCGGGCGTCATATTGGGGTTCTGCACCGCCAGATACATCAGGGCAAAGGTCATGCCCGTGCCCTTGACGATCACCGGATCTTCGGCATCGGCGGGCAGTTGGCCGCGCACCTGCTGCACCTTCGACATCACTTCGGTCAGGGCGATGTCGGGGTTGGCGCCCAGTTTCATCTGCACCGTCACGACCGAGGCCGAGGGCGTGGACTGGCTGGTCACATAGTCGATGTTTTCCGTGGTTGAGACCGCCGCCGCGATGGGGCTGGTCACGAATCCCTGGATCAGGTCGGGCGCTGCGCCGGGGTAGATCGTGGTGATGGTGATCACCGTCTCCTCGACCTCGGGATATTGGCGGACCTGAAGGTTCATCACCGAGGCCAGCCCCAGAAACAGGATCAGCGCGGCAAGGACCGTCGAAAGAACGGGGCGGCGGATGAAGAGTTCGGAAAAATGCATCGCCTGCCCCTTATTCGCCGGCCGGCGCGCCAAGCGCGACCGAAGTGTCGATCTTGACCTTGGCGCCAGACGAAAGCCGGTTCTGCCCCGAGGTCACGATCTGATCCCCGGCGGCAAGGCCGCTGACAATCTCGATCCGCCCGCCCTCGCGGCGGCCGATCTTGACGAAGACCTGCTCGACCGTCAGCTCGTCCGCCGTCTCGCCGGCCCGGATCACATAGACCGAGTCGCCGTAAAGCGAAGAGCTGACGGCGGTTTGCGGCACCGCGATCACCCCCGCCTCGGCGGGCAGCGAGATGCGCACGCGCAGGAACTGGCCGGGATAAAGCTGGCCCGAGGGGTTTTCCACCTCGGCCCGCACCGAAACCATGCGCGAATTGGGATCGACCCGCGGCTCGATGGCGATGATGCGGCCCTCGGCCTTGAACCCGCCCACCTCGGAGGCGACCGAAACGGCGCCACCCAGCGCAAGTGCCGCGATTTGCTGTTCAGGCACCGCGAAATCGACCCGCATCTGACCCAGATCCTGCAAGGTCGCATAAATCTGCCCGGGCGAGACATATTGGCCCACCTCGATCTGCGGAATGCCGATGACACCTGCGAAGGGCGCGGTCAGCCGCTTGGCGTCCAGCGCGGTCTGCACCTGCGCCACCTGCGCGCGGGCACTTTCCACCTGCGCCGCCGCGGCCTCGACCGTGTTGGCAGCGCCCACGCCGCGCTCGGACAGGGTGCTGGCGCGCTTGGCTTCGGTCTGGGCCACGCCCAGCCCGGCCTGCGCGGCGGCCAAAGCCGCCTTTTCGCTGTCATCGTCGATCTGCACGAGGTTCTGCCCCTCGGTGATCGCATCATTGGCGGCAAAGAGGATTTCGCGCACCAGCCCGCCGGATTCGATGGCCAGATCAACCCCGCGCGCCGAAAGCGAGGTGCCGATGGCGTCGATCCCCGGCTCCCATGTCACACCTTCGACGGTTTCGGCGGTGACCGGCACCGGCGGCGGCACCATGCCGCCAAGGAACTGGGCAATCATCTCGTCGCGGAAGAACTTGAACCAGACAATTCCGCCGACGATAAGGCCCAGAAGGACGATGGCGATGATCAGGCGTTTGAACATGGTGTTCCTCCAGCGCGGCAAAAACAGGCCGGGGCAGCGACCGCCACCGGCGTTCCGCCCTGCCTGTAACGCTTGGCGGCAATCGTCAACTCCCTGATATCGCTTTTCCGGTCGTTTGTATGCCTTCGGATCAAATGTGATGCCCGAACGCTTTCAAACCGGCCGGTTTACTTCTGCGCAGCCTTTGCGGCCGTCACGCCGCCACCGGCTTTCCATTGATCCAGGTGGCGCGGATTGCGCGGTCGTCGCCCATCATGATCGTCGGGAAGATCGCCTGCCAGATATCCGCGGCCCGCGTCACTGCCTGCGCGATGGCGGGGGTCGAGGCAAGGTCAACCACCACCAGATCGGCCTCCATCCCCGGGGCGATGTTGCCGATCAGGTGGTCGGCGTGCAGGCTGCGGGCCGAGCCTTGGGTGGCCAGCCACCAAAGCTCTGCCGGATGCAGCGCGCGGCCACGCAACTGCGCCACCTCATAGGCCGCCGCCATGGTCCGCAGCATGGAAAACGACGAGCCGCCCCCGGTATCGGTCGCCAGCCCCACCCGCAGCCCGGCGCGTTTCAACCCGTCCATGTCAAAGAGGCCCGAACCGATGAAAGTGTTCGAGGTCGGACAATGGACCAGGCTGGCATCCACCTCGGCCAGCCGGGCCTTTTCGCGATCGGTCAGCCAGATGGAATGGCCGTAAAGCCCGCCCTTGCCCAGCAGCCCATGCGCCTCATAGGTATCCAGATAATCGCGGGCCTGCGGGAACAGCGCCTGCACCCAGGCAACCTCATCCGTCTGCTCGCTGAGGTGCGTCTGCATCAGGCAATCGGGATTGGCGGCCCAAAGTGCCCCCATCGCAGCAAGCTGTTCGGGTGTCGAGGTGGGCGAAAACCGCGGCGTGATCACATAGGCCGCCCGCCCGCGCCCGTGCCATTTGGCCAGCAGCGCCGCCGATTGGTCATGCCCGGTCTGGGCAGTATCGCGCAACCCTTCGGGCGCATTGCGGTCCATGCAGGTCTTGCCCGCCCAAAGCCGCATATCCCGCGTCGCGGCGGCGCCAAAGATGGCATCGACGCTTTCGGGATGGATCGTGCAATAGCTGCAAACCGAAGTGGTGCCATGCGCGGTTACCAGCCCCAGATACCGCTCTGCCACCGCCTGCGCATAGGCCGGATCGGCAAAGCGCATTTCCTCGGGGAAGGTGTAAAGGTTCAGCCAGTCGATCAGCCGCTTACCCCATGAGGCGATGATCGCCGTCTGCGGATAATGCGCATGGGCATCGACAAACCCGGCCGAAATCAGCGCCTTGCCGTAATCGGTCACCCGGGCCTGCGGATGGGCGGCGCGCAGCCGGTCGGCCGGGCCGACCGCCGCGATGCGCCCGCCCTCCACCAGAACGGCGCCCGCACTTTCATGCCGGGCGGCGGCGATCCCTTCGGCAAAAGGATCGGCGTCATAGGACAGAACCTGCCCCAAAAGGAGATCGGCCATCGGGGCACCTTCGCATTGCAACCGGATCAGACTAGCCATTGATGAGCATTTGGTAAATTTCCATCCGCCCCCTGTTTTGCCGAAACAGCTTTCGCTAAGGATGGGGTAATCGAAAAGGGGCGCCGATGGCCGAAGAACTGGCAGTCAGGGAAGAGGACGGGCTGGAACAAGCCCGGGTCGATGCCATTCTTGAGGCCGTCGAGGCGGGCGATGCCGCCCGCGTTACGGAACTTCTGGAGCCGTTGCACGCCGCCGACATCGCCGACCTTCTGGAACAGATCGGCCCGACCGAGCGGAACGCGCTGCTGGCCCTGTCCTCGCGTGAGATTGACGGCGAAATCCTGTCGGAACTGGACGATTCCATCCGCGAAGAGGTGATCGAGGCGCTGCCCGCCGATGTCGTCGCCGAAGCCATGCGCGAGCTGGATTCCGACGATGTGGTGGACATCCTCGAAGACCTCGACGCGCCGCAGATCGTGCGCATCCTCTCGGCGCTGGATCAGGCAGACCGTCTGGCGGTGGAACAATCGCTGGCCTATCCCGAACAATCCGCCGGCCGCCTGATGCAGCGCGAGGTGGTGGTGGCGCCCGAACACTGGACCGTGGGCGAGGCGATCGACCACCTGCGCGCCGCCGAGCATCTGCCGGACCAGTTCTATCACGTCATCCTGTCCGATCCGCGGATGAAGCCGACCGGCTATGTCACCCTTGGCCGCGTGCTGTCCGCCCCGCGCGAAGCCCGGTTGCGTGACATCACCGAAGACAGCTTTCGCACCATCGAAGCGACCGATGCCGAAGAGGATGTGGCCTATATCTTCAACCAGTATCACCTGATTTCCTGCCCGGTGGTCGATGCGGCGGGGCGCCTTGTGGGCGTGATCACCATCGACGACGCGATGAACGTGCTGGACGAAGAGCATCAGGAAGACATGCTGCTTTTGGCCGGTGTGGGCGAAGAAAGCTCGATCTCGGACGGGTCGCTGGAAACGGTGAAGCAGCGGCTGCCCTGGCTGGTGATCAACCTCTTCACCGCCTCGATTTCGGCCATCGTCATCTCGCAGTTTCAGGCGACGATTGCGGCACTTGTGGCGCTGGCGGCATTGATGCCGATTGTCGCCTCGACCGGGGGGATTGCGGGCACGCAGTCGCTGGCCGTTGCGGTGCGGGCGCTGGCGACGCGCGACCTGACCTCGGCCAACGCCCGCCGCGTGGTGCTGCGCGAGTTGGGGGCGGGGCTCTTGAACGGGCTGGCGCTGGCGTTGATCCTGGGCACGGCGGGGGGGCTGATCTTCTGGGACATGCGGCTGGGCGCGGTTCTGGGCATGGCGATGATCGTCAACCAGATCGTGGCGGCGCTGGGCGGCGTCATGGTGCCGCTGACGCTGGAAAAATTCGGCTTTGACCCGGCGCTTGCCTCGGGAACCTTCGTGACCACCCTGACCGATGTGATGGGGTTCTTCGCCTTCCTCGGCCTTGCCACGGTGCTTTTGCTATGACCGATCTCGTCGCCCTGAAAGCGGCGGCCCGCAAGGCCGCCTTTGCCGTCCGCAAAGCGGCCTTTGCCAACGGGCAGGGGCAGGCCGCAGAAATCCTTGCCGATTATCTGTCGGCCCATCGGCACCGCCCGCTGGCCGGTTACATGCCGATGCGCACCGAGATTGACCCGCTGCCTGCCATGGCAGCCCATCCCGCCGCCGTCGGCGTGCCGGTGATCCCCGGCGCGGCGCAGCCCCTGCGGTTCCGCGAATGGAGCCCGGGCGCCGCCATGGTGGAAGGGGAGTTCGGCGCGCTGATCCCCGCCGAAGGCGCCTGGATCGAGCCCGAGGTGCTAATCGTGCCGCTTCTGGCCTTTGATGCGCGAGGCTACCGGCTGGGTTATGGCGGCGGCTTTTATGACCGCACGCTGGAGGGGCTGCGCGCCCGGCGCCCGACGCTGGCCGTGGGCTTTGCCTTTGCCGCGCAAGAGGTGGACGAAGTGCCGATCGAAGCCACCGATCAGCCGCTGGATGCCATCGTGACGGAAACCGGCCTGCGCCTGTTCGGAGGAAAGTAATGCGAACCCTTGCCGCCGCCCTTTGCGCACTGGCCACCGGGGCAGGGGCCGATTGCCTGCCGCCGGGCAAGACGCCCGCCAAGGTGACCTTTGCCGATGGCGCTGTGATCGACGGCATCACCCGGCAGGGCAACACCCTGCGCTATCAGTCCCACCCGCAACCGGACCAGACCACCGAGATGCAGGCGCTCTGGGGCATCTATCCGATGCAGAGCAGCTTCAACGGCAATGCGGTGCGCTATGACTGGCAAGGCGTGCTGCCCGATCCCGCCAGCCTGACCCCGGGGCGCGAGGTGCAGCTTTTCGCCCAGCAGGTGACGCCCGCCACCGCGACAGCCTATGCCATGACGGTGCGCCTTTTGGGCACCGAGACGATGGTGGTCGGCGATTGCCACTATCCGGTGCTGCACCTTGCGGTGACCATGGGCACACCCACCGCCGTCCGGGCCGAGGGCGAACGCTGGCTTGACCCCGAGCATCTGGTGATCTGGGCCACCAAGACCCGGATTCTGGACAAGGACGGCAATCTGGAACGCGAACTCAGCTCGCAAGCGGTGGCCGCCGAATAGATCGGCAGGATGGGGTGATTGCCCATCCTACTTGGCAATCACCTCGTCACGAACAAACATGTTGCCCCAGGCGCGGTCGATCAACTCGGGCGTCATCTGATAGGGGATGCCCTCGAACTCGCAGACCGAAATCATCTGGTCGATCAGGAAGGTCGGCTGATAATTGGCAAAGTTCATGGCGATGGTGGGATACTTCACCTTCAAGAGATGCAAGAGCGCCGCCTCGTTCAGCGGCATCTTCTTCTTCCGCGCGACCATGGCGAAGATCTTCAGGAACATTTCCTGATTGGGGCCATCTACCTTGATCTTGAAGAAGATCCGCCGCAGGGCCGCGCCGTCGAAAATCTCGTTCGGGTGGAAGTTGGTGGAAAAGATCACCAGCGTATCAAACGGCACGGTGAACTTTTCGCCCGATTGCAGCGCCAGAATGTCACGCGCCTCTTCCAGCGGCACAATCCAGCGGTTCACCAGCTTTTGCGGCGGTTCCGACTGGCGGCCAAGGTCATCGACGATGAAGATCCCGCCCGAAGCCTTCAGTTGCAACGGCGCCTGATAGGTGCGGGCGGTCGGGTTGTATTTCAGGTCCAGCATGTCCAGCGTCAATTCGCCCCCGGTGATCACCGTGGGGCGTTCGCAATGCACATAGCGGTTGTCGAACCGCGCGCCGGTGCGGCGCAGGGCGGTCGGATCATCGACCGATTCCACCGCCGCCGAATGCACGATCGGGTCATAGACCGTGATCACCTGCCCCGAATATTCGATGGCCCGCGGCACATAGATGCGGTCGCCCAATGCGGCGCGGATGCCGTTGGAAATACTGGATTTCCCGTTGCCGGGCGGGCCATACATCAGGATCGACCGCCCCGAGGTGACCGCCGGACCAAGGTTGTCGATCAGGTCGGGCGGCAGGATCAGATGGCCCATCCCCTTCATCAGTTCGGGCCGGGTCAGCTTGATGTCGCGCACCGATTGCCGCTTCATCTGCGCGCCATAGGCTTCAAGCGGCACCGGCAGCGCGCCGTAATATTCCGACTGGCTCAGGGCATCCAGCGCCCGCGACTTGCCCGCATCGGTCAGTTGATAGCCCATCTCGCTGCCCGAGGTGGCATGCAGCGTGCCCGTCGCCTCAAGCATCTTCTGGCTGCGGGCCAGGTCGATCAGTTCCTGCGTCAGCGGCAGCGGCAGACAGATTGCCCGGGCCAGATCGCTGACCAGAGAAATGTTCATGCGGAACATGGTCTTGAGCAGGATTTCCCGCATCATCACCAGAGACAGCCCGGTATCAGCCAGCGTCTTGGGCTGCGGCGGGGCGATCACGCCAGAGGCGGGCGGCGAGACTTGCACGTTCATCGGATTCCCTCGGGACAATCTGTTGCCCGAAAGGAAACCCTAGAAAAATGGCCTAAGTGCGGCCAGAAGATAGAAGATCAATGTCCCGGCCAGCGCGAGGCCCACCGGGAAATCGGCATGGGTCCAACTGGCCCAGTCGGGTGTGGCGCGGCGAAAGGCCGGGATTGCCCGCATCAGCCGGTGGCTGGCAAAGGCGCCCAGCAGGCAGGCAGCAAAGAGGCCCAGGATAAAGCGCAGGTCGCCGCCGATGAAGACCGGCGCCATGGCGGCGGCAAATTTGGCATCCCCCGCCCCGACCAGTCCGGCGGCATTGGCGACAAAGCCCACCACCAGCACCGCCGCCCCCAGCGCCAGTGCAAGGCCAAAGACCTTGATCGGCAGCACCAAAATCCCCACCACCACAAAGCCCGCCAGCATTGCCAGCACCGCCTTGTTCGGAATCTTCATCTTCGACAGGTCAGACCATGCCACCCAGATGCCGATCGGCAGCGAAAACACAAGAAAGGCCAGTGCGGCCAGCGGCGAAAGCCCGGTCATGTCAGCCGTCCAATGCGGCAAGGCTGCGCGCGGCGGCCTCGAAATGTTGCGGATGGGTGTCGATGGCGTCTTGCAGCAAGCCCTTGCCCACCGCGACATCGCCCTGCTTGATCGCCGTCAGCGCCAGCGTATAGAGCAGCTCCGCCCGCTCGATCTGGGTCATCTGGATCACCGGCAGGTCATATTTGCGCTGTGCGCCGCGCGCCAGAACAAGGTTGTTCTTGGCGGTGAACATGCCCGGATCATAGGTCAGCGCCTCAAGGAACAGCTTCTCGGCCCCGGCATAATCGGCGCGGGTCAGCTTGGAATAGCCCCAGTTGTTCAGCACCCCCGCCGGCTTCGTCGTCAGCCCGGCGGCGATTTCATAGAAACTGTCGGCCTTTTTCCAGTTCTTCTTGCTGTCGGCCACCATCGCCTCAAGCCGGTACCGCTCATAGGTTTCAAAGGTGGGGGGGATCTTGTTCAGCTCGGCCTCGGCCCTGGCCCATTCATTGCTGCGGATCAGCGCGTCTGCCAGTCCCACCCGGTCTTCGTTGCCGGCATCCGGCATCGCCAGAATCTGGGTCCAGACCGCGGCGGCCTGCGTGGGTTGATTGGCGCGGATCAGCGATTTCGCCAGCCCGCGTTTCAGGTCAATCCGGTCGGGATTTTCCGCCGAGGATTTCGAGAAATAGGCGACCGCCTCATTCGGGTCACCCACGGTCAGCATGATGTCCGAAAGGTTCGACTCGTCGATCACATTCACGCTTTTCAGCGCGCGCTGCACTTCGGCATCCGAAGTGCGCTGATTGCAGGCCGTCAATGCGACCAGCCCCGCCAGACCGGCGGCAATCACGACAGGGTGGCGCATTTTGCGTCCTTTTGACTGCTCGACTTTCCGCGGGCCTAAAGCTGCGTCAGCAAGACATATTCGCCATAGCCGCGCCGCACCAGATTATACCGCGGTTCCTGATACTCGGGGTCAGGATATACCGCATTTTCGGTCTGGGCGATAGCCAGCCGCAGATTCTCGCGGATCGAGTCCGTTTGGCCACTGTCCACCTGAAACGCCTGCTGGAAGACCACCCGCGCCTCACCGTATTTGCCCTGCTCCATCAGGACCACGCCCAGATTGTTCAGCGCGGGCACAAAGGACGGGTCCATCTCGACCGCGCGGCGCAACAGCGTTTCCGCCTGCCCCAGCCGCCCCAGTTGCAGGTTGGCCGAGCCGAGGGCCGACAGCACATCGGCATTCATCCCATGCTGGGCGGCGGCGCGCAGATAGGCTTTCAGCGCCAGTTCATATTCCCCCGCCTGCATCAGCCGGTGGCCCACCAACAGCCCGTCCACATCGTTTTCGCGGGTGTTCAGGCCCGGCGCGCGCACCGGGTCAGATGCGCCAAGGCCGCCCGCAAGCGTGCAGGCGGCCAGAAGCGGCAGGATCAGGGCCATGCGGCCCGCTTGCAAAAGCACGTCTTGTCAGCCCCCGCCACCACTCAGCGTCTGCGAAATTCCGTATACCGAGGGCCCGATCAGAATGATCATCAGGGGCGGCACGGTGAACATCATTGTGCCCAGCGTCAGCTTGGTCGGCAAGGTGTTTGCCTTCTCTTCGGCGCGCATCACCCGCTTGTCGCGCATTTCCGCCGAATAGACCCGGAGCGCCTCGGCAATCGAGGTGCCGAAGGTGGCCGATTGCACCAGCGTCGTGACGAAGGACGACACATCCGAGATGCCCACCCGTTCCGACATATCCTTCAGCACCTGCACCCGTTCCTTGCCGGCCTTCACCTCATGCGCGACCATCTCGAATTCATCGGCGAGGGCAGGGTATCCGGCGCGGCTTTCCTTGGCGACGCGGTTGATCGACTGGTCCAGCGATTGGCCCGCCTCGACACAGACCAGCATCATGTCCAGTGCATCGGGAAAACCGGCGACGATCTCGGCCTGCCGGGCCTGCAACCGGCGCTGCACCCAGTATTGCGGCAGGTAATAGCCCGCCGCCCCCGGCCCGATGGTGGCGATGATCATGAATTGCGTGCCGACCTCCTGCTGCGAAGAAACGACCAGCGCATAGATCATCCCAAGGGCCAGAAAGCCCAGACCCAGCGCGAATTGCGCAAAGTGGAACATCCGCACCGCATTCTTGGCCCGATACCCCGCCCGCAGCATCTTGAGCCGCGAGGCAGACATGGTTTCGGCATCTTGCGGTTCGAGGAAGCCGGCGAACTTCTCCAGCTTGTCGCGGTCCTGGCCGCGGCGCAGATCGGCCCCGCCGCTCGCCTTGGCGGCGCGGGCCGTGCCTTCGCGCTGCGCCTTGAGTTTGGCCAGCGGGTCTTCCTGCTTTTTCAGCATCGAGGGCAGGGTGACCAGGATCAGCGCCAGACCCAAGAGCCCGATCGCCAGGAACGGGCCCAGCGGGCCGAACTGGCTGGTCAGCATCGTATTGAGGTTGCTCAGAAAATCCATGATGCCCTAGACCTTGATATTGACCATCATCTTCATGAAGACGACGTTGACCACCAGAAAGACCGCCACGACCAGCGCCGCGGGAATGAAGGCGGGGGTGTCTTTGACCTTGTCGTAATAGTCCGGCTTGACCACCGAAATCATGATCAGCGCGCCGATCGGGAAGGCCGACAGGAACATGCCCGACCATTTCGCCTCGGCGGTGATGGCCTTGACCCGGCGGAACAGCTTGAAGCGGGCGCGGATCACCTTGGCCAGACCGTCAAGAATCTCGGCCAGGTTGCCGCCCGATTGCTGCTGGATCGTCACGGCCACGGCAAGAAAGCGCAAATCCTGGCTGTCCATCCGCTCGGCAAAGGCTTTCAGGCTTTCGGCCACGTCGCGGCCATAGGCGGCCTCGTCGGCGATCATGCCGAATTCGGTGCCCAAGGGGTCGGGCACTTCCTTGGACACAATGCCGATGGCGGATGAGAAGGGGTGCCCCACCCGCAGGCTGCGCACCATCAGTTCCACCGCGTCGGGAAGCTGTTCCTCCAGCAGGGCCATCCGCTTTTTGGCCTTGTTGTTGACCCAAGTGTAGACGCCACCAATCCCCATGGCGATGGCGATCAGCGCGCGGACCGGCGTGCTGGCCTCGGTGCCCAGCGTCAGGCCCAGATAGGCCACCACCGACAAGCCACCCATGATCATGATCAGTTGCTGCGGCGAAAAGGCGATGTTGGCCTTCTGCGCCTTGGCCGCCAGAATGGAATACAGCGGAATCCCGCGCGAATTCAGGTGCTGGCTCATCTCCTTGCGGAGTTGCTCCAGAACCTGTTCACGGTTCTGATTCTTTTCCAGCAGGGCCAGACGGCGGCTCATCCGGCTGTTGAGGCTGATCGACTTGCCGAAGACCGTCAGATAGAGGCCCTCCACCAGCACAAGGACGGCCACGAAGATCAGGATATAGATCAGCGGCGCGGCTGAGATTTGCATGGCGGTTCCTCAGATAAGCGGTTCATAGATCGAGGCGGGCAGGTCGTAACCCCATTGCTTGAAGCGGTCCGAGTAATGGCTGCGGACGCCCGTCGCATTGAAGCGGCCGATGATCTTGCCGTTCGGTTCCACCCCAAGGCGTTCGTAGCGGAAGATTTCCTGCATCGAGATCACTTCGCCTTCCATGCCGGTGATTTCCGTCACCGACACCATCCGGCGCGAGCCGTCCTGCAAGCGGCTGGCCTGCACGATCAGGTTGACAGCCGAGGCGATCTGGCTGCGCACCGCCTTCAACGGCATTTCGATCCCGGCCATGGCGACCATGTTTTCCAGACGGCTGATGCCGTCGCGGGCCGAGTTGGCGTGGATCGTGGTCATCGATCCGTCATGGCCGGTGTTCATGGCCTGAAGCATGTCGATGACTTCCTCACCCCGGGTTTCGCCCACGATGATCCGGTCGGGGCGCATCCGCAGCGCGTTGCGCAGACAGTCGCGCTGCGTCACCGCGCCCTTGCCTTCGACGTTCGGCGGGCGGCTTTCCATCCGGCCGACATGCACCTGTTGCAGTTGCAATTCGGCGGTGTCTTCGATGGTCAGCACCCGCTCGCGGTTGTCGATGAAGCTGGACAGCGCGTTCAGCGTGGTCGTCTTCCCCGAACCCGTGCCGCCCGAAACGATGATGTTCAGCCGGGTCGAAACCGCGGCTTGCAGATAGAGCGCGATTTCCTCGGTGAAGGCGCCAAAGCGCACCAGATCGGGAACGCCCAGCTTTTCCTTCTTGAATTTCCGAATGGAAACAAGGCTGCCATCCACCGCGACCGGCGGCACCATGCAGTTGAAACGGCTGCCATCGGCAAGGCGGGCGTCGCAATAGGGGTTGCTTTCGTCCACCCGGCGGCCCACCGCCGACACGATCTTGTCGATGATCCGCAGCAGGTGGCGTTCATCCTTGAAGGTGATGTCGGTCAGTTCCAGCTTGCCCGAGCGTTCCACAAAGATCCGGTTCGGCCCGTTGACCAGAATATCGTTGACCGATTCGTCCTTGAGCAGCGGCTCAAGCGGGCCAAGGCCCATCACCTCGTCATAAAGTTCCTGATTCAGGGTGCTGCGGTCGTCCTTGTTCAGCGCGACCGACATTTCATCCAGCGCCTCGGCGGCGATGGCGGCGATTTCCGATTTCAGGCTGGCTTCGGTGGCCTTTTCCAGCGCAGCAAGATTCAGGTTGTCCAGAAGACGCTTGTGCAGCTCGGTCTTCAGCTCCTGCATCCGGTCCTTGCGTTTCTTTTCCTTGTCCTGCGCGGCCACTTCGGCTGCGGGCCGCACGGTGGCCCCCGCGGCTGCACGGCCGCCGGTCATGGCTTTGGGTGCCGCTGCACCCGCCGCGGGGCGGGCGGAAGGCGTGGCCTGCGTCACCGGCGCGGTGGCGGCAGGACGGCCGGGCGCCCCTTCAGGCTTTTTGAAACGCGAAAACATCTGTTCCCCCAGGTGTCGCTGTGTGTCGCGGTGGCGGCGGGCCTCAGGCCCTGCCGGCCTCGACCGCCTTGTTCAGATCGAAAAGCGATTTGGCCAGTTTCTGGATTTCGCGGCGTAGCGGATTCTTCCCGGCATTCTCGGACAGGGGCAGGCCGTGGTCATTGGCCTGCGTCACCTGCGCGCCACCGTCGGGCAGTTGCACCTCAAAGCTGATGTCGAGGCTTTCGGCCATCCGCTTGACCCGGCTCTTGGCAGAGAGGTCGGTGAACTTCGGCGCCCGGTTCAGCACGAAACGCAGCTTTTCATGCGGCAGCCCCTCAGCCTTGAGCGCGCGGACCAGCCGCAGCACGTTCTGGGCCGAGCGCAGGTCAAGCTCCAGCGGCGCAAAGTAAAGATGCGCGCGGTTCAGCACGGTTTCCGTCCAGGCCACGATGGTTTTCGGCATGTCGATGACCACGAAATCGAAATTGGCGCGTGCCATGTCGATGATCTTGCCGATCTCTTCGGGCCCCAGAATATCCAGCGGCAGCATGTCGGACGGAGCCGTCAGCACATGCAGCCGGTCGTTGAAGGTCAGCATCGCCTGCAACAGCGTGTCGCTGTCGGCATGGGCGGTGTCGGTCAGAATCTCGAACACCGCTTCCTTGCGCGGCAGGTCCAGATAGGTCGCAGCCGAGCCATACTGAAAGTCAAAGTCGATCAGGCAGACCCGCGGCGGCGTCTTGTCCACCGTGGCCAGTTCCCAGGCGAGGTTGGTCGCAAAGGTCGAGGCGCCGCAGCCGCCCGCCAGCCCATGCACCGGCAGGACCACACCGTCGCGGTCGCCCTTGGCCTTGAAGGCGGGATGGGTGCCGGCATCGGGATCGGCGGCCGGGGCAGGGGCCGCCGCCGCTGCGGCGACCGGGGCCGGCTCGGGGGCCGGGGCCGGTTTGCGGATACGCTCGATCGATTCGTGCAGGGCACCTTCGGGCAGCGGATAGGGCACGAAATCATCGGCACCGAGCCGCAACATCTGATGCAGGGCAATCGGGCTGACCTGATCGGCAATCAGGATCACCTTGATCGACCGTTCCTTTGCTGCCCGGATGATGTCGGTGATCGTGGCAAGGTCCGCCTCGTCGGCGCCGTTCACCGCGATGGCCACGAACTCCAGCCCCGCCGCATCCGGCTGGCCAAAGAAGACCAGCGCATCCTCAAATCCCAGGTCGCCCCAGGCCTCGCCCAGTTCCAGCTCCATCTCGTCGATGAGCAGATCGAAATTCTGGACATCGCGCGAGATCGTACACGCCAGAAGCGGTGCAGGATCGGGTTGCAGGTTCGCCACGCTCGTCATCGCCTCGTGCCCTTCCACTATCAGCCTCCGATGCCTGATCGCGTCCGGCGATCAGGGCCCCGGGGGCCGGCCGCATGTCGCTGCGGCAGACTGTTCCCATTAGGCCGAAGGTGCAGGGGGAGTTTGTCGAGATTGGGGCTAAAAAAGCGTCAATCTTTGAATTTTAACGATGGATCGTGCCGGAAAGGAAACGAAAGGGGCCGCATTGCGGCCCCTGTTGCGGTTACTGCGAGGGGTCAACCTCGGTTCCGACCGTAGTGTTGGTCGGATGTTCCCGTTTGCCGGATTTGACATATTCCCGCATGATGATTTCGGCATATTTGCCGTTCAGAACCATCGGGTTGTCCTGCACGAAGCCAACCACTTCGGTCACCGTGCGGCGGTTGCGCTCTTCGGGGCCGGGGGTCTGGATCACGGGGCGGGTCTTGCCGAAAGACACCACCGCCTCAAGCCGGGCCGAGCCGATGCCCTGCCCCACAAGGAAGGCCACCGCCGCATTCGCCCGCCGCAGCCCCAGCGCCTTGTTATACGCCTCAGAGCCCACAAGATCGGTGTGGCCATAGACCCGGAAGCGCACCTCGGGGAATTGCCGGATCCATTTGGCCTGTTCGCGCAGCGTGGCGCGGGCTGCATCCGAAAGCTGCGACGAGTTGAAGGCAAAGTTGATCGTCGTCGGCACTTCGTTGGCAAAGCGGCGGCCAAGCGCCACCGTCGCCTCGATCTGGCCGGTCATCAGCATGGTGTTGTTCATGGTGGCGTTGCCAAAGCCGCCCTCATCCACCTCAGAGCCGACCTCGCGGAAGAAATCGGTATCGGTGCATCCGGTCAGGGCCATGGCCGCGACAGAGGCCATCAGGATCGCGCGCAAAGCCATGCCCTACTCCATCACATAGCCGTAAGAGCCGGTAAAGTCCTGCCGGGCCACTTCGCCCGCAGCGCCTTTCGGACGGCCCGCGACATTGCCGAACAGGAACAGATCCTTTTCGGTCGGCAGCTTGATCCGGTCGGTCGGCAGGGCCAGCGCCTCGCCCCGGGTCGGCGTGACCAGATGCGGCGTGACGATGATCACCAGTTCCGATTGCGCCCGCTCATATTCCGCGCTGCGGAACAGGGCGCCCAGCACCGGAATGTCGCCCAGCCACGGCACCTGGCCGTTCAGGTCGCGGAAATCGTCCTGCAACAGGCCGGCGATGGCAAAGCTTTCGCCGTCGCGCATTTCCACCGTGGTCGAGGTTTCGCGCCGCTTGAAGGCGTTCAGGCTGAACCCGTCGTTCTGCAAGGTGACGGTGGTGTCGATCGACGAGACCGAGGCGTTGATCGTCAGGTTGATGATATCCCCATCCACCACGACCGGCGTGAAGTTCAGCTCTACCCCGAAGGGCTTGTATTCGATGGTCACCACCCCGTCGGTCGAGCTGACCGGGATCGGATATTCGCCGCCGGCAAGGAACTTGGCCTCTTGCCCCGACAGCGCCGTCAGGTTCGGTTCGGCCAGCGTCCGCACCACACCCTTCGATTCCAGCGCCTCAAGCAGCACCGCAAATTCCAGCGACCCGGCCGAGAAGCCCAGCGTCATCCGTCCTTCGGCTTCGTTGCCGGAGGTAAAGGTATTGCCGTTCAGCACCGAATTCAGGTTGTTGTGGTTGGCAAACTGCCCCGAACCACCAATCACGCCCACCGAATTGCCCCCTGCCATCCCCAGTGAGGCTGACAGGTTCTTGGAAACCGAGCGCTGCATTTCGGCAAAGCGCACCTTGAGCATCACCTGCTGCGTGCCGCCCACCGTCATGAGGTTCGACACCCGTTCAGGCGCATAGCGGTTGGCCAGATCCAGCGCGCGGTCCAGTTTGGCGGTTGAACTGACCGTGCCGGACAGCACGATGCCGTCATTGGCCGTCCGCACCTCGATCTTTTCGCCGGGCAGAATCTGTTGGAGGCGTTCCTTGAACTCGGCGATGTCGGGGGTGACATGCACATCGACGTTGGAAATCAGCGTGCCATCGGCCGCCAGAAGCGTCAGCGTCGTGCGCCCGGGCGTCTTGCCCAGCACATAGATGGATTTGTCCGAGAGCGTCGAAATATCGGCGATGCCCGGATTGGCGATCGACAACTCGGCAAAGGGCGTATCGCTTTCGACCACCACGGCGCGGTTCATCGGCACCTGAAGGGGCGCGCTTTCGCTGCCCTGAAGGACGCGCAAGGTCTGAGCCTGCACGGGGGACAGCACAGAAGATGCCAGGACCAACCCCAGCATTCCCGCCGCCAATAGGCTTCGCATTCCCATGTGACCTGCCCTTTCGATCACGCCTCTGGGCGGGTTCTTTTCGCCCGCTCCACCCCGGATCATGCGGGAAATGGCGTTTTTATGCAAGAATCAATTGGTTGGAGCCGGTTCCTGATGTGGATAACCTGCAACAGACCCCAGCCATCGCGGCAAGGCAAAGGCGCGGCACCAGTTATGGGGCCGCGCCTTGCGATTTTTCCCGGTTCAGTTGGTGCAGGGGATCGGAATTTCCACCACCTCGGCGCCCTTGCGGGTGCGGATGGTGCAGACCTGCGCCTCGGGCGCCTGTGCCACCGGCGCCTGTTCGACCACGCCCAGAAGCGCCTTGCTGTCCACCTCGACCAGCGTGCCGGCGGTTTCGTCGCCGACGCCGACCAAAGACATCGCCAGCCGCCCGGTTGCCTGCCCCTGTGCCAGCCGCGCCACCTGTTCGGGCGTGGCCGAGACGGTCATGGTCCGGCTGGTGATCTGGCCCTGGGACGAGCTTTTCTTGGTGTTGCGATCCACCGCGATGATCTTCATGCCCGATTCGATCAGCCGGGTGAACTCGCCCTCGGTGCCCGAAATGCTGCCGGTCCAGTAGACATCCACATGGTCGCCCGGTTGCAGGAAATCGGCCGCCTCGACCTTGATGGCAAAGGCGCGCATCCCTTTTTCCAGCTCGCCGTTCAGGCCGGCCTGAACGCCCGGCTCGGTCACCTTGATCGCCAGAATCGGTTCAAACTTTTCCATGTCGCGGGCCACATAGCGCGGCTCGGTCGCGGTTTCGGGGAACAGCGCCGCATCCTCGATAAAGATGCCTTCGGGCAGGGCGTTCTTCGGCCAGTAGATTTTCTGCACGTCTTCCTTGGTCAGCGGTTCGCCATAGGATTTGGGTTTGTTCACCACAAAGACCTCGACCAGACCGCCGGTCTTGGCCTTGATCTGCAATTCCTGTTGCAGGGCGCTCTCGGTTTTCGAGATATAGCCCTTGGCCATCCACACAGCAGCGCCGGCCAAGGCCAGACCCGCCACCAGAACCAGTCCGAAAATCATTCTCATACCATCACCATCTTTCCAGCACCGCCCACCCACGGGCCTTGCAGATCAGTCATTCGAGCCATAGCCGGAGGGAACCCCGGCGATGTAGTCGGCCACCTGTTCCGAGGCGCTGTCGGTCTGGTAGGCAATCGGCGTCAGCACCACCATGCCAACCCCGATGATTGCCGCACTCAGCACCACCCAGTCCACGGTCACGGCACCGTCCTCGTCCAGGACGACCAGGCGAAGCGCGGAACGGATCTTCTCAAACAACATGCTCGTCACCATGGAAATGCCGTTTGCGGGACCACCCCGCAGACACTTGGCCCAGACCCGACAAGACCCCAGAATTGCGGCAGGCAGATGGCGCCATTCGGGCATTGCCAAGGATCGCCCAAGGCACGGCTGCGGCAATGGAAAGGGCCGCATCCCTGCGGATGCGGCCCCTGTCGGCAGATCGGATCAGGCTGATGCCTGAGCCCGATCAGTTACCCGTGCCGTAGCCGTTGATCGACTGGTTGGTCAGGTCGGTCACGATTTCGCCGCCCAGCGACTCGATGCCGCCGCCAACGGTGGTCATCACCACCATGCCCAGGCCGACGATGGCTGCGGTCAGCACGACCCAGTCAACGGTCACGGCGCCCGATTCGTCCGACTTGAAGGATTTGAAGAGGTTCAGGAGTTTCATGGTTCAGTCCCTTTCTGGTTGCTCTGGTCCTACCGTTTCGGGCTTCCCTGGCCGGGTCTCTGGTCCGACCGCCGTTCGGTATGACCTCAATTAGCTCCCGGATCGTGGCCCGATTGGGGCGCCTGCGGGGTGATTTCGGGAAGATTGCAGGGAAATATCGCGGCACACGCATGGATTGTGCGGCAAAGGCAAAGGGCCGCATCCCTGCGGATGCGGCCCTTGTCCGGTCACATCAGGCTGATGCCTGAGCCCGATCAGTTACCCGTGCCGTAGCCGTTGATCGACTGGTTGGTCGGGTCGGTGACGATTTCGCCGCCCAGCGATTCGATGCCGCCGCCAACGGTGGTCATCACCACCATGCCCAGGCCGACGATGGCTGCGGTCAGCACGACCCAGTCAACGGTCACGGCGCCCGATTCGTCCGACTTGAAGGCTTTGAAGAGGTTCAGGAGTTTCATGGCAATATCCCTTTTGCTGTCTCGGTTTCCCCGCCGGGGACGCGCCTCTCTGCTGGCCGCCTTCCGTTCGGTATGACCCCATTTGCCCCCATGATTCGGGCTCGATTGCGGCAAAGGCGAGGGCTTTTGTGGAATTGAATCGGGGGAGTGGAAACGCTGCGGGGCAGGCGCGGAAACAATCCGACAGGCTACTGGGCCGACGCAAAGGCAAAGGACCGCGTTCTTGCGAACGCGGCCCCCGTCAGACAAGGCAGATCAGGCTGATGCCTGAGCCCGATCAGTTACCCGTGCCGTAGCCGTTGATCGACTGGTTGGTCAGGTCGGTCACGATTTCGCCGCCCAGCGACTCGATGCCGCCGCCAACGGTGGTCATCACCACCATGCCCAGGCCGACGATGGCCGCGGTCAGCACAACCCAGTCAACGGTCACGGCGCCCGATTCGTCCGACTTGAAGGCTTTGAAGAGGTTCAGGAGTTTCATGGTTCAGTCCCTTGGTTTGCATTTTGCTCTGGTTTCACCGCTTCGAAGTTTCCCGCGCCGGGTCTCTGGTCCGGTCGCCTTCGCTTCGGCTTGAGAGCAATAAGCCAGCGATTCATGGCTGCGATTGGGAGACACCCTGACATTTCCGCCCAAATTCACGTTTTCGTAATCTTTCTGGCAACCATAGGAAAAGGCTGGATTTAATTCTGCGAAACCTGAATGCACACCGGAAAGAGGCGTGGCTTTGTGGCCAGATCGCGGCCAAAACGCAGGGTCCGGCCCGCCGCAGGGTAGATTCGCACCCCCTTTGCACCCATACTGCCCCCAACAAAAGCGAAGCAGGCATCCAACGCGATGCGAAGACTGGCAGGCATCATCTCGGCGTCCTTGATTCTGGCCCTGCCGCTTGCGGCGGGGGGCGAAGCCCTGTCCGGTGACAACGGTTTCACCTTCAAGCGGCTCAAGGTCGGCGCCGGGCTGCCGGGCAAGCGGATCACGGTGCAGATCGACCCTGCCGAACAGGCCCGCGCCCTTGCCGCGCTGCCCAAGGTTGACCCCAACGGTGTGGAGCCGCCCGCCGACACGCCGGCACCCGCAGGAGCTGTTGCCGCCGTCCCCCCGCCCGGCGCCCAATATGGCTGGTTCTGGGACAAGGTGCCGCCGCAGCGCGATCAGGTCTCGGGTCGCTTCCCGCTGGCGCTGGCGGTGCTGTCGCAGGGGCCGGGCGGCGCGCAGGTGGCCGGGCCGCGGATGCAGCATATGCAGGACATCGCCGACACCTATGGCAAGGATATCCTGCTGGCGACACTGGGAACCGAGGTGTCGCCTGCATTGGTGCTGGCGGTGATCGGCGTGGAAAGCGCGGGGCGGCCCGCGGCGGTTTCATCCGCGGGGGCGGTGGGGCTGATGCAGCTTATCCCGGCCACCGCAACCCGCTTTGGCGTCACCGATTCCACCGATCCGGCGCAGAACATCAAGGGCGGCGTCGCCTATCTCGACTGGCTGATGAAGCGGTTCAACCGCGATCCGCTGATGGTTCTGGCCGCCTATAACGCCGGCGAAGGCGCGGTCGAGGCGAATGACGGCGTGCCGCCCTATGCCGAGACGCGCGATTATGTGCCCAAGGTGCTGGCGGCATGGTCCGTGGCGCAGGGCCTCTGCCTCAGCCCGCCCGAGCTGATGTCCGACCCTTGCGTCTTCAAGGTGATCAGTGCCGCAAATGACAAGGGCCAGCCCGGCAAGGGCTGACCCGTTCCGCCTGACTGCGGCTCAGACCGAAAAAGCATCCGCCCATTCGGGATGTTTCTTGCGCTGGGCATTCACGAAGGGGCAAAGCGGCATGATCTTAAAGCCGCTGGCCCGCGCATCCGCCACCATCGCCTCGACCAGCGCCAGCCCGGCGCCCGTGCCACGAAAACTGTCGGGCACGCCGGTATGGTCGGCGATGATCAGCGTCGGAGAGGTGACCGAAAAGGTCACCTCCGCCTCTTCGCCATTGCGACGCAGCACATAGCGGCCCTTGTGGCCGTTCAGTTCCTTGACGATCTCAGTCAACGATGGTGGCCTCCGTTGCGGCGCGCAACTCGGCCTCGGTGACGCCATCGGCAATCTGCACGATCTTCAGGCCGCCCGGCACCACATCCAGCACACCCAGATTGGTGATGATGCGGTTCACCACGGCCTTGCCCGTCAGCGGCAGGGTGCAGGATTTCAGCACCTTGCTTTCGCCATGCTTGCTGGTGTGGTCCATGACCACCACCACGCGCCCCACGCCCGCCACAAGGTCCATCGCGCCGCCCATGCCCTTCACCAGCTTGCCCGGAATCATCCAGTTTGCCAGATCGCCATTCTCGGCCACTTCCATCGCGCCCAAAATCGCCATCGCAATCTTGCCGCCGCGGATCATGGCGAAAGACTGCGCTGAATCGAAATAGGCGGTCTGCGGCAGTTCGGTGATGGTCTGCTTGCCGGCGTTGATCAGGTCGGGGTCTTCCTCGCCCTCAAAGGGGAAGGGGCCCATGCCCAACATGCCGTTTTCCGATTGCAGCGTGACGTTGACACCCTCGGGGATGTAATTCGACACCAGCGTCGGAATCCCGATGCCAAGGTTGACATAGGTGCCGTCCTGCAATTCCTGCGCCGCCCGCGCGGCGATCTGGTTGCGGTCCCACATGGCTCAAACCTCCCGCTTGCGCACGGTGCGCTGTTCGATGCGTTTTTCGTGGTCGCCCTGAATCAGGCGATGCACATAGATCCCCGGCAGGTGGATATGGTCGGGGTCAAGGCTGCCCAGCGGCACAATCTCCTCGACCTCTGCGATGCAGACCCGGCCTGCGGTCGCGGCGGGCGGGTTGAAGTTGCGGGCGGTCTTGCGGAAGATCAGGTTGCCCGAGGGATCGGCCTTCCACGCCTTGACGATCGAGATATCGGTGACGATCCCGGTTTCAAGGATGTAATCCTGCCCGTTGAAATTCTTCACCTCCTTGCCCTCGGCAATCACCGTGCCGACGCCGGTCTTGGTGTAAAAGCCGGGAATCCCCGCACCCCCGGCGCGCAGCCGTTCGGCCAGCGTGCCTTGCGGGTTGAACTCCAGCTCCAGCTCGCCCGACAGGTATTGCCGCATGAATTCGGCATTCTCGCCCACATAAGAGGAGATCATCTTCTTCACCTGCCGTGTCGCCAGCAGCACGCCCAGACCAAACCCGTCCACGCCCGCATTGTTCGAGGCAATGGTCAGATCCTTGGTGCCGGCGTCCCTGATCGCCGCAATCAGCAATTCCGGAATGCCGCAGAGGCCAAAGCCCCCGGCGGCAATCGTCATGCCGTCAAACAGCAGGCCATCAAGCGCCGCCGCGGCATTCGGATAGATTTTCTTCATCGGTTCCCTCCGCCCGAACCTTGCTACACCCATTGCGGGGAACGCCCCCCGACCGGGTTTTCGGATGCGGTGATCCTGAAAGATTGCCCTTGCCGCGACCATCCGTAAGAATACTTAGATGCCTAAGTAGCCTGCCGGAGCGCACATGCCCCCCGCACCCCCCTCTAGCGCCCGCGATCTTGAGCGGCTGGCGTTTCAGAACGCCCCCGATGCCACGCTGATCCTGGCCGACCGCATCATCCTGCACGCCAGCCTGCGGGTGGAGGCAGTCTTCGGCTGGTCCCCGCGTGAGGTGGAAGGCCAGTCGGTGCGGATGCTTTACCCCGGCCAGACCGATTACGAGGTGATCGGCGCCCGTGCCCGCAAGGCGATGCAGGATCAGCCAGTCTATCATGACGAACGCTTCATGCGCCGCAAGGACGGGCAGGTGGTCTGGATGGAGGGGCGGGGGGCGGCGCTGGACCGCGACGACCCGCAACGTCTGGCAATCTGGACCTATCGCCCGCTGGAAAGCGGCGCTGGCCCGGCCAACCAGCTTACCCCGGCGGAAAAGCGGGTGGCGCGCTATCTGGTCAACGGCTTTACCAGTAAGGAAATCGCGCTGGCGCTGGAATGCTCTCCCCGCACGGTCGAGGTGCATCGCGCCAACATGATCCGCAAGCTGATGGTGCGAAACAGCTTTGAACTGGTCCACCGCCTGCTGGCCGCCCCACCCACCTGACCGCGCCCGCTTGCCGCCGCCGCGCCCCGGCCCTAAGGTGCCGCCTCTGGCCCGCGTGGTGGAACGGTAGACACAGGGGACTTAAAATCCCTAGCCTTCGGGTGTGCGAGTTCAAGTCTCGCCGCGGGCACCAGAGACGGCGGAGCGCAAACGCAAGCTGCCGCCCGTGCCTCAGCCCGCCAGCCCGCCACAGGTTTCGGGGTTCTGAAAGCAGGGATCGGCGAAAGAGCCCTCGCCCCCCGAAGCGTTCAGCTCTTCGGCCTTGGCTTCGGCGGCCTTGCGTGTGGCGCGCCGGCCCTTGCCTTCGACGATCACGCCAAAGCCGTCATCATTGACGACCGCAGCCCAGCAGTCCCGACCCTTGCACTGCACTTCATGGGCGGTGAAGGTCGGGCTGTCCGGGCCGGCGACAGCGGCGGTCGCAAAAACAAGACCCAGCGCGCAGGCAGTAAAAAGCGATTTCATGGCAAATCTCTGTATGAATTCAACCATCCCTTGTGGATGGCTCTGCATTTCTCCCGCTATGCTATTGCAAGGGTAAGTCTGGAATGCCTGACTTGCGCGCTCAGACCACCTCCTTGACCGCCTCCATCGCCACATAGGTCGAGGTGGCGGCGACATGGGGCAGGGCGCTGATCCGTTCGGCCAGCACCCGGCGGTAATCCTGAATGTCCGAGGTCCGCACCTTCAGCAGGTAGTCAAAGCGGCTGGCAATCATGTGGCATTGCTCAATCTCCGGCACCGCCAGCACGGCGCGGTTGAACGCCTGCAACGCCGCCTCGCGGGTGTCCGACAGCCGCACCTCGACAAAGGCGACATGGGCCTGCCCCATGCGGATCGGGTCTAGAATCGCGCGGTAGCCGGTGATCACCCCGGCCTCTTCCAGCCGTTTCAGCCGGGTCTGCACCGGCGATTTCGACAGCCCGATCCGCCGCGCCAGTTCGGTGGCGCTCACCCTGCCGTCAACCGACAATTCCCGCAGGATCGCCCGGTCGAAACCATCCATCTCAATCCGATCCATTCGGCCCGCCTTTCCGCAAAACTTCAGCCGATCCGCCCGCAGAAACTGGCAAGAACGGGAAAACAGCCTGCATCATTGCCTGTATCATGGGCCAAAGCAGCAGGGGAAGCACCATGATCCGCGACATGACATCGGCCTGGGACATCATCGACCATCAGTCGCTTGCCGATGAGGCCGCATTGATCCGCACCCTTATAGCCGAGGCTGGCCTGTCGCCCGCCGACCGCGCCCGCATCGCAACGTCCGGCGCCGATCTGGTCCGCCGCATCCGCGCCAGCGTAAAGCCCGGGCTGATGGAGGTCTTCCTTGCCGAATACGGGCTTTCGACCGAAGAGGGCATCGCGCTGATGTGTCTGGCCGAGGCGCTTCTGCGGGTGCCCGATGCCGAAACCATGGATGCGCTGATCGAAGACAAGATCGCGCCCTCCGATTGGGGTCGCCACCTTGGCCGCTCCGCCTCGTCCCTCGTCAACGCCTCGACCTGGGCGTTGATGCTGACGGGCAAGGTGCTGGAAGACCGCGAGCCGGGCGTGGTCGGCCATCTGCGCGCCGCGATGAAACGGTTGGGAGAGCCGGTGATCCGCACCGCCGTCACCCGCGCGATGAAGGAAATGGGCCGCCAGTTCGTGCTGGGCGAAACCATTGAATCCGCGATGAAACGCGCCCGGGAACTGGAAGCCAAAGGCTACACCTACAGCTATGACATGCTGGGCGAGGCCGCGCGGACCGAGGCGGATGCCCGCCGCTATCACCTGAGCTATTCCAAGGCGATCACCGCAATCGCCGCCGCCGCCGACAAGGGCGACATCCGCAGCAATCCCGGGATTTCGGTGAAACTCTCGGCCCTGCATCCCCGCTATGAGGTCGCCAAACGCGCCCGCGTGATGGAGGAACTGGTGCCCCGCGTCCGCGCGCTGGCCGGTCTGGCGCGCGCCGCCGGCCTTGGCTTCAACATCGACGCCGAAGAAGCCGACCGTCTGGCCCTCTCGCTTGAGGTGATCGAAGCCACCCTGTCCGACCCGGCGCTCAAGGGCTGGGACGGGTTCGGCGTGGTGGTGCAGGCTTACGGCCGCCGCGCGGGCGCCGTGCTGGACTGGCTTTACGGCCTGTCGGTGCGGCTGGACCGCAAGATCATGGTCCGGCTGGTGAAAGGCGCCTATTGGGACGCCGAGGTAAAGCGGGCGCAGGTGCTGGGCCTCGCCTCTTTCCCGGTCTTCACCCGCAAACAGGCAACCGATGCCAGCTATATCGCCAACGCGCGCAAGCTTCTGGGCATGACCGACCGCATCTATCCGCAATTCGCCGGCCACAACGCCCATACCGTCGCCGCCATTCTGGATATGGCCGAACAGACCGGCATCCCCCTGCGCGATTTCGAGTTTCAGCGCCTGCATGGCATGGGTGAACGCCTGCATGACATCGTGCTGGCCGACCGCGGCACCCGCTGCCGCATCTATGCGCCTGTGGGCGCGCACCGCGACCTGCTGGCCTATCTGGTGCGTCGGCTGTTGGAAAACGGCGCCAACTCCAGCTTCGTGAACCAGATCGTGGACGAAGACGTGCCCGCCGAGCGTGTGGCCGCCTGCCCGCTGACCGCGCTTGAAGGCATGGAATCGTTGGCCAATCCGGCGATCCTGACCGCGCCGGACCTGTTCCCCGGGCGGCGCAATTCGGCGGGCTTCGACCTGACCGACACGGGCGATCTCGCCCGGATCGAGGCCGCCCGCGCCCCCCATATGGCCCCCCCGTTCGAGGCGCAGCCGATGCTTGCGGGCCGCATGGCGGGCGGCGCGCGTCTGGCCGTGGCCAACCCGGCCACCGGCGCCCCGGTCGGCCATGTCACCCTTGCCAGCACCGCCGATGTCGATACCGCCCTGCGGCTGGCCGAACCCTGGGCCGCCGAACCGGCGATCCGGGCTGAGGTGCTGAACCGTGCCGCCGACCTCTATGAGGCGCATTTCGGCGAAATCTTCGCCCTTCTGGCGCGTGAGGCGGGCAAGACGCTGGCCGATGCCGTGGCCGAACTGCGCGAGGCGGTGGACTTCCTGCGCTACTACGCCACCGGCGCCGCCCAACCCTATCCGGCGCGCGGGGTCTTTGCCTGTATCAGCCCATGGAACTTCCCTCTGGCGATCTTCTCGGGCCAGATCGGCGCCGCGCTGGCCGCCGGAAACGCCGTTCTGGCCAAACCGGCCGAGCAGACGCCGCTGATCGCCGCCCTTGCCGTGCGCCTGTTGCATCAGGCCGGGGTGCCTGCCACGGCGCTGCAACTCTTGCCCGGCGACGGGCAGGTGGGCGCCGCGCTGACCCGCGATGCGCGGGTGAAAGGCGTGGCCTTCACCGGATCGACCGAAACCGCCCTGCTGATCCGCCGCGCGATGACGGAACACCTTGACCCCTCCGCACCGCTGATTGCCGAAACCGGCGGGCTGAACGCGATGATCGTGGACAGCACCGCCCTGCCCGAACAGGCGGTGCGCGACATCCTCGGCTCCAGCTTCCAGTCGGCGGGGCAACGCTGTTCGGCGCTGCGCTGCCTCTATGTGCAGGAAGACGTTGCCGAAACCGTTACCGAAATGCTGTTCGGCGCCATGGCGGAACTGGCCTTGGGCGATCCGGCCGACCTTTTCACCGACATCGGCCCGGTGATCGACGCCGAGGCGCAGCAGGGCATCGCCGATTACATCGCCGCCGCCCGCGCCGAAGGCCGGGTGCTTAAGGAAATGGCGGCGCCGAAAGCCGGCCATTTCATCGCCCCCACCGTGATCCGCGTCAAAGGCATCGAAGACATGCCGCGTGAGATTTTCGGCCCCGTGCTGCACATCGCCACCTTCAGGGCGGGTGAGATTGACGCCGTGGTCGGCGCGATCAACGCCACGGGCTATGGGCTTACCCTTGGCCTGCATACCCGCATTGATGACCGGGTGCAGGCGGTGGTGGATGCCGCCCATGTCGGCAACATCTATGTCAACCGCAACCAGATCGGCGCGGTTGTGGGCAGCCAACCCTTTGGCGGTGAAGGTCTTTCCGGCACCGGGCCCAAGGCAGGCGGCCCCGATTACCTGCCCCGTTTCACCCGCAACGCAGCCCCCGCAACCGCCCCCGACAGCCGTGAGATGCCCGAGGCCGAGGTGGTCGCTGCCCTGCGCCTTGCGCTGCCCGCAGCCATGCCCGAGGCGCGGGTTCTGCCCGGCCCGACCGGCGAATCCAACCGGCTGACTGCGCTGCCGCGCCTGCCCCTCCTTTGCCTTGGCCCCTCGCCAGAGGCGGCGCTGGCACAGGCCGAGGCGGTGCGCGCCCTTGGCGGCCGCGCGGTTGAGGCGCCGGGGCTGGCGCCCTTGGCCCTTGCGCGGCTCGACGGGTTTGGCGGTGCGCTCTGGTGGGGGGACACCGAAGGCGCCCGTTCCCGTGCCCGGGCGCTGGCCGGGCGCAAAGGCCCGATCCTGCCGCTGATCACCGACCGGCCCGACACCGCGCATGTGCTGCTTGAACGGCATGTCTGCATCGACACAACCGCTTCGGGTGGCAATGCGCAGCTTCTGGCCGAGGTGGGCGCCGCCTGAGCCGGGCAGAGGGGCAACGCGCCCCTCCGCGCTCTATCCTGTCAGATCAGCCATTGCGCCAGCAGCATCAGCGCGCCGGATACGGCCCAGCTTCCGGCGTCAATGTTGCGGCTGGTGGCGCCCAGCTTCTTGAAAGCATTGTTGGAATAGCCCATCACGATGAAGGCCACGATGCCAAGGATCAGCGGCCCCGTCATCCCCCGCGCCACCATCACGCCCACGAAGACCGCATACAGCACCAGTCCCAGCGTGAGCGAGCCAAACGCCGCCCCCATCGGGTCTTCGCGCCGATGCTGCACCCCGGCCGAAGCGCTCCATGCCGGGTAAAATCCTTTGGGTGAATACCAGAACCAGCCCACGCCAAAGGCCAGCACCGCACCCACCGCCACCGCAATCCAGTCCACCCCTGCAAACACGCCGCATCCCTCCTGTCTGACGGGCCAAGGATGCCAAAGCTGCGGCGCGCTGTCGCAGGAAAAATGCACCGATTCGGCGCAATTGGTTAACGCCGCGGGCGGCGGCGGCGTGTCACTACGCTGTATCTACGCAAAAAATACGCAGAACAGACGAAAAAACGACAGGGAAAAGCGCGGAAATCTCCGGGTTAATCCAGCGTTCTCAATGCATTGCGCCGCAAGCCGCGCATCCCGCCCGCCGCTTGACCGCAATCACCCGGCTTTCGGCATAAAGCGCATCATGGATCAGCAGGCGGCCCGCCAGCGTCTCTCCGGCGCCCGTCAGATGCTTGACCGCCTCCATCGCCATCATGGCGCCGATGATGCCGGGCAAAGGCGCCGCGACCCCCGCCTCGGCGCAGGCGGGCACCATGCCGGGCAGCGGGCGTTCTGGAAAAACGCATTCGTAACAAGGGGTTCCATGGGCCGGATCGTAAAGGGAAAGCTGCCCCTCCCATTGCGTCATCGCCCCGGCGATCAGCGGCTTGCCCAGTTTGGCGCAGGTCCGGTTGACCAGATAGCGGGTGTCGAAATTGTCGGTGCCATCCAGCACAAGATCATACTCGGCGATCAGCGCCTCGGCAATTTCGGCATCCAGCCGCCGCTGATAGGGGCGCACCTCGACAAAGGGGTTCAGCGCCTTGACGGCGATTTCGGCGGATTGGGTTTTCGCCATGCCAATCCGTTGATCTGCATGAATAATCTGGCGTTGCAGGTTTGACCCTTCCACCCGGTCATCGTCGATCACCCCCAGCGTGCCCACCCCGCTCGCCGCCAGATACAACAGCGCCGGAGAGCCCAACCCCCCCGCGCCGATGACCAGAACCTTGGCCGATTTCAGCCGCATCTGCCCCGGCCCGCCAATCTCGCGCAAGAGGATATGGCGAGAGTAACGGTCCAGTTCCGCCTGCCGGAAGGGGCCTTCCTCAGAGGCGGCGGGTGCCGTGCGCGCCTTCAAGTGTTTGAGACCAATGGCATAAATCAGCACCAACCCGGCAGCGCCCCCCAGAACGGCCCAACCCGCCGCGCTGCCGCCCAGCGTCTGCCGCAGGCCCGCGCCCTCCGGCAGCACGAGATGCGCCAGAATGACCGCGGCCCAAAGCACCGCCAGCGCCGCCAGCCGCAGCGCAACGGGCACCCGTAGCAGCCAACCCAGCCCCCAAAGTCCCGCCGCCAGCCCCAGAACCAGCATCACTGCAGCCCGGTTGAGCCGAAACCCCCGGCTCCGCGCGCAGTTTCGTCAAGCGTTTCAACAACTTCATACCCTACCTGCAAGACCGGCGCGATCACGCATTGCGCAATCCGGTCGCCGTGATGCACGGTGAAATCCGCCTCGCCAAGGTTCACCAGCGCCACGCCCAAAGGCCCGCGATAATCGCTGTCGATGGTGCCCGGCGTGTTGGGCAGGGTGATGCCATGGCGGACCGCAAGGCCCGAGCGCGGGCGGATCTGCATTTCGTAACCCACTGGGATTGCTACACGAATGCCCGTGGGCACCACCAGCCGCTGCATCGGACGCAGCACGATCCCCCCTTGTCGCATTTCGGGTGGCAGGTTGGCGCAGATATCGGCCCCCGCACTTCCCGCCGTCTGATAGGCGGGCAGCGGCAGGCTGCGGTCGGCCCAATCTTCCCAAACCACCTGCACCAGCGGAGTCATTTGGCTTTAACCCTTTGTTTCAACGCGATTTACCGCATCCGCAATCCGCGCGGCCAGCCGCCGCGCCACCGCGTCCTTGGCCATGCGGGGCCAGGTTTCGGCCCCTTCGGCATCAATCACCGTCACCGCGTTTTCGCTGCCCCCCATGATCCCCGTCGCGGGCGAGACATCATTGGCAACGATCCAGTCGCAGCCTTTGCGCAGCCGCTTGGCCGTGGCATGGTCCACCACTTTCTCGGTTTCCGCGGCAAAGCCGACGACCAGCACGGGGCGTTGGGAAGCCTTTGAAATCCAAGCCAGAATGTCGGGGTTCTCGGCGAATTCCAACACGGGCAGGCGGCCCGAGCCGTCCTTCTTGATCTTCTGCGCCCCGGCATTGGCGACCCGCCAATCGGCCACCGCCGCCGCCATTACCGCCACATCGGCGGGCAGCGCCGCCTCGACCGCCGCGCGCATTTCGGCGGCGGTTTCCACCCGCACCACCGCCACCCCTTCGGGCGGCGGAACCGAGGCGGGGCCGGTCACAAAGGTCACCTTTGCCCCCAGATCGCGCAGCGCCGCCGCAACGGCGGTGCCCTGCGCGCCCGAAGAGTGGTTGGCAATATAACGAACCGGATCAATGGGTTCATGGGTCGGGCCAGAGGTGATCAGCACATGCTTTCCCACCAGCGGCCCCCGCACCAGCGCCGCACGGATCGCCTCCAGAATGGCAGGCGGTTCGGCCAGACGGCCCGGCCCATACTCGCCGCAGGCCATGTCGCCTTCGTCCGGGCCGACGAACAGCACCCCGTCTGCGCGCAGTTGCGCGAGGTTGCGCTGCGTCGCCGGATGCTGCCACATCCGCACATTCATCGCCGGGGCTGCCAGCACCCGGGTATCGGTCGCCAGCAGCAGGGTGGAGGCCAGATCCTCGGCCCGCCCGCCCGCCATCTTGGCCAGAAGGTCCGCCGTCGCAGGCGCCACCACGATCAGATCGGCGACGCGGGAAAGCTGGATATGGCCCATCTCCGCCTCATCCGTGAGGTCGAACAGCGCCTGATAGACCTTTTCCCCCGCAAGGGCCGAAACCGACAACGGAGTGACGAACTCGGCCCCGCCTGCGGTCAGAACCGGGGTCACATGCACGCCTTCGGCCTTCAACAGCCTGATAAGAAGCAAGGATTTATAGGCCGCGATGCCGCCGCCGATGATCAGAAGTATCCGCTTGCCTGCCAGCATCTGGCCTCTCCCGCCGCCCGTTGCCAAGCATTAGGCCCGCAGGCGCCGCGGCACAAGTCGGGCGCACAAGCCGGGCGCACGGGTCAGGCAAGGAAGGCCATCACCTCGGGCGCGGCTTCGGTCAGCGATTTGCGCAGCTTGCCATAGGCCGCCGCCTCCAACTGCCGGATGCGCTCTTTCGACAAGCCCAGCTCGCTGCCAAGGCTTTCCAGCGTCCGCGGCTCGTCGCGCAACCGGCGCTCGATCACGATATGCCGCTCGCGCGGGTTCAGCCCGGCCATCGCCTGCGCCAGCCAGCCGCGCAGACGGGCGCGGTCATGCGCCGCCTCCACCTGTGCTTCGGCCTGCGGGGCGTCGTCGGGCAGAACTTCAATCCATTCGCGCCCCTCATCCTCGGCCTGCGTGGCATTGAGCGAGGCGTCCATTCCCGCCAGCCGCCCCTCCATCATCTGCACCTCGGCCAGCGTTACGCCGATCTCTGAAGCCACCTTTTCGCGCAACTGTGCCGCGTCCAGAACCTCGCCCCGCGCGTGCGCCTCGCGCTCAAGCTTGGCCTGCACCCGGCGCAGGTTGAAGAACAATGCCTTTTGCCCCGAGGTGGACCCGGTCCGCACCAGCGACCAGTTGCGCATCACATGATCCTGTATCCCGGCCTTGATCCACCACACGGCATAGGTGGAAAACCGCACCCCCCGGTCAGGGTCGAATTTCTCGGCAGCCTTCATCAGACCCAGCGCCGCCTCCTGCACAAGGTCGTTCATCGGCGCGCCATAGCGGCGAAACCGCGCCGCCGTCGCAATCGCCAGCCGCATATAGGCCGTCACCAGCCGGTGCAGCGCGGCGGTATCGCCGTGATCGCGCCAGGCGCGGGCCAGGGCCGCCTCGGTCTCGGCATCCAGAAGCTCTGCCGCCCGCGCTTGGCGCGACAGGGTTTGATCGCTATATCCGTCCAGCGCCATGACGCCCCCCGATTGGCAATCCCGCGGCCCTTTACCGGGCCAAACTTTCATACGGAAAACATCTTTGACCGGATCACCGCCCCCCGCCGATTTCCCGAAACTGACGCTGGTGACCGGCGGCGCGCGGTCGGGCAAATCGCGGTTGGCCGAACGTCTGGTGCGGGCCTCGGGCCTGCCGCTGACCTATATCGCCACCGCCGAAGCCTGGGATGATGAGATGCGTGCGCGGATCGCCGCGCACCGGCAGGACCGCGGCGCAGGCTGGACCACCATCGAGGCGCCGCGTGATGTGGCGGGGGCGCTGGCCGGGGCAGGGGGGGCGGTGCTGATCGACTGCGCCACCCTGTGGCTGACCAACACCCTGCTCGCCGGGGCGGAGCTCGAGGCCGAGATTGCGGCCCTGCTGGCGGCGCTTACCCAAGCTGCCGGCCCGGTGGTGGTCGTCTCGAACGAGGTCGGCTGGGGCATCGTGCCCGAAAATGCCCTTGCCCGTGCCTTTCGTGACGAACAGGGGCGGCTGAATCAGCGCCTCGCGGCAGAGGCCGAGCTGGTAGTGGGGGTCATGGCGGGGCTGCCGCTTGTTCTCAAAGGCAAATTGCCGGAGGGGATATGACGCGCCTCTGGTGGGTCCGCCACGGTCCGACCCATGCGCGAGCCTTTGCCGGCTGGCGCGACATTCCCGCCGACCTGTCCGACCATGCCGCCCTTGCCCGGCTGAACGCCCATCTGCCGCGTCCGGCGCTCTTGGTGTCCTCGGACCTGATCCGCGCCTCGGCCACGGCCGATGCACTTGGCCCTGGCCGCCGCCGCCTGCCCGATGACCCCGCCCTGCGGGAGTTTCACTTCGGCGACTGGGACGGATTGCCCTTCACCGAGGTCGCCACCCGCTGGCCCGACCTCTCGCGCCGCTATTGGGAGGAGCCGGGCCATATCGCCCCGCCGAACGGCGAAAGCTGGATCACCGCCGCCGCCCGGATAGACGCCGCGGCTGACGCGCTGGCCGCCGCCCACCCCGGGCAAGACATCATCGCCGTGGCTCATTTCGGCGCGATCCTGACCCAGGTTCAGCGCGCCGCCGCGATTTCCCCCTATGAGGCGCTGGCACAGGATATCGCCAACCTCTCGGTCACCTGCCTGCAACATGACGGCGGCGGCTGGCGCCTTCTCGGTGTCAATCACTGCCCGTGATGGGCCGCGCCACAAATCATCGCTTTTCAGGATGCAGCGTCCCCCCTAGCTTCGGCCCCGACAGGAAGGGAAGTGATGATGACCTATGACCTCGTGATCGGTGACAGGGCCTATTCAAGCTGGTCGCTGCGTGGCTGGCTGTTGTTCGACGCCTTCGGCATCCCGGTGAAGACCCGGCTCGCCCGGCTCTACTCCGACGAATTGCCGAATATGCTCAAAGAGTTCTTCCCCGGCAAAACCGCCCCCACCATGCGCACGCCGGATGGGGTGGTGGTGCCCGAAACCATCGCCATCGCCGAAGAACTGGCCAGCCGCCACCCCGAAGCCGGCCTCTGGCCTGCCGACCCCCGGGCGCGCGCCGTGGCACGGGTTCTGGCCGCCGAGATGCATGCAGGCTTTACCGCCCTGCGCAACCATTGCCCGATGAACCTGCGCGTCAGCTACACCACCTGCGAACCGCCTGCCGAGGTGCTGGCCGACCTCGCCCGGCTGGAAACGCTCTGGGGCTGGGCCTGGGACCAGACCGGCAACAACCCATGGCTTGCCGGCGCCTATTCGGCGGCAGATGCCTTCTTTGCCCCGGTGGCGACGCGGATCGCCACCTATAACCTGCCGGTGTCACCCCGGGCCATGGCCTATGTGCAGGCGCATCTTTCCCATCCCAGCTTCCGCCGCTGGCGGGCGATGGGGCTGGTCGATGGGGCCGACCAACCCTTCTACCGCCGCGACTGGCCGCGCCGCCCCTGGCCCGGCCCGGTGCCGCTGGCCGCCCGCGCCGTCGAGGGCACTGCTGCCGAAAACACCGCCTGCCCCTATTCGGGCAAGCCGGTGACCCATGTTCTGGAACTGGACGGCCGCCGCTTCGGCTTCTGCAACGCCTTTTGCCGCGACAAGACGGTGGCCGACCCCGAAGCCTGGGCGCCGTTCATGGCCCTGCGCGGCTGACCTTCATCTTGGCCCAAATATCCCCGCCGGAGGCGCAGGCATCCACCTGCATCCCCGCCGGGGCCTCCGGGCCAAAATTCTTCGCCGAAGAATTTTCCCGCGCCGGTCCTGTGCCGTTGTTAACCTTTGCTCAACCATTGCGCCCTACCGGTTAACCATTGGTAAGGAGCATCCCATGGTCGCACGGGCCTTTACAGTGGCCTTCGAAGGGGTCGAGGCGCGGCTGGTCGAGGTGCAATGTGCCGTCACCCCCGGCGTGCCGAATTTCGCGCTGGTGGGCCTGCCGGACAAGGCGGTTTCCGAGGCGCGCGAACGGGTTCGCGCCGCCATCGCCGCCCTGTCGATCGCGCTGCCCTCCAAGCGCATCACCGTCAACCTCTCCCCCGCCGATCTTCCGAAAGAGGGCAGCCATTTCGACCTGCCCATCGCGCTGGCCCTGCTGGCCGCGCTGGACATCCTGCCCAAGGAAGAGGTCGAACACACGCTGGCGCTGGGAGAATTGTCGCTGGATGGCCGGTTGATCCCGGTCACCGGGGCTTTGCCTGCGGCGATGGCCGCGGCGGAAGAGGACAAGACGCTGCTGTGCCCCAAGGGGTGCGGCGCCGAGGCGGCCTGGGTCGGTGCGGCCGAGGTTCTTGCCGCAGCTTCGCTCAACGATGTGGTGCGCCATTATACCGGCCAATCCGCCCTCAGCCCCGCCGATGCGGGTGAGGTCACCCCCTTGCCCAATGGCCGCGACCTGCGCGAGGTCAAGGGGCAGGAGCGTGCCAAGCGCGCGCTGGAAATCGCGGCGGCCGGGCGGCACCATCTGATGATGGTCGGCTCTCCCGGCTCGGGAAAGTCGATGCTGGCCGCCAGATTGCCCGGCATCCTGCCGCCGCTGGTCGCGCAAGAGGCGCTGGAAACCTCGATGATCCATTCGCTGGCCGGGTTGCTGAACGAAGGCGGCATCTCCCGCGCCCGTCCGTTCCGCGAACCGCATCACACCGCCTCGATGGCGGCCATCGTCGGGGGGGGAAAAGGCGCCAAGCCCGGGGAAATCTCGCTCGCCCATAATGGCGTGCTGTTCATGGACGAGTTTCCCGAGTTTTCCCGGGCGGTGCTGGAAACCCTGCGTCAGCCGATCGAGACCGGCGAGGTGGTCGTGGCCCGCGCGAATGCCCATATCCGCTATCCCTGCCGCTTTCTGCTGGTCGCGGCGGCAAATCCCTGCAAATGCGGCTATCTTACCGATCCCGCCCGGGCTTGCGCACGGGTGCCGCTCTGCGGTGACGACTACCTTGGCCGGATTTCGGGGCCGCTGATGGACCGCTTCGATCTGCGCGTGGAAGTGCCGCCGGTTGCCTTTACCGATCTTGATCTGCCCGCCTCCGGTGACAGTTCGGCCATTGTTGCCGCGCGGGTCGAGGCCGCGCGCGCGCACCAGAACGCCCGCTTTGCCGATCACCCGCGGGTGCGCGTCAATGCCGATATGGAGGGCCGCCTGCTCGACGAGGTGGCCGCACCCGATGCCGAAGGTCGCGCCCTGCTGAACCGCGTCGCCGAACGCTTCGGCCTCTCGGCCCGCGGCTATCACCGGGTGATGCGGGTGGCCCGCACGATTGCCGACCTTGAGGGCACCGCCGAAGTGCGCCTGCCCCATATCGCCGAAGCGGTCAGCTTCCGGCTGATCGCCGGGGCGAAGGCGCATGGCTGAAGCGCCCCTGCGCGGCGGGCGCAGATTGGTGCCTATGCCCGGCGCTTGGCCTCGATCACTTCCCAGATGCGGGCGGCGGCATTGGTGCCATCAAACCGCTCCAGCTCCTGCAATCCGGTGGGCGAGGTCACGTTGATCTCGGTCAGCCAATCGCCGATGACGTCGATCCCGACGAAGACCTGCCCCTTTTCGCGCAGAACCGGCCCGATGGTCCGGCAAATCTCCAGATCGCGCGCCGTCAGCCCGATCTTTTCGGGCCGCCCGCCGACATGCATGTTTGAACGGGTCTCTCCCGCCTGCGGCACCCGGTTGATGGCGCCGACCGGCTCGCCATCGACCAGAATCACCCGCTTGTCACCCTTGGCGACATCCGGCAGGAATTTTTGCACGATCAGCGGTTCCCGCGAGAAGCCGGTGAACAATTCATAAAGCGAGGAAAGGTTGCGGTCATTGGCATCCAGCCGGAACACGCCCGCACCGCCATTGCCATAGAGCGGCTTGAGGATGATATCGCCATGCCGCGCCTTGAAGGCGCGGATCGTCGCCAGATCGCGGGCAATCGCGGTCGGTGGCGTCAATTGCGGGAACCGCAGCACCAGAAGCTTCTCGGGATAGTTGCGCACCCAGAACGGATCATTCACCACCAGCGTCTTGGGGTGGATCATGTCCAGCAGATGGGTCGAGGTGATATAGCTCATGTCGAAGGGCGGATCCTGCCGCAGCCAGACCACATCGAAATCGGCCAGATCAACCTCGGTTTCCGGGCCATAGCTGACATGGTTGCCAATCTCGCGGCGCAGCTCGATGGGAAAACCCCGCGCCATGACGCGCCCTTCGACAAAGGCCAGTTTGTCCGGCGTGTAGAAGAACAGCGTATGGCCGCGCGCCTGCGCCTCAAGCGCGATGCGGAACGTTGAATCGCCATTGATATTGACCGAACCGATCGGGTCCATCTGCAGCGCGACCTTCAGGGCCATGTTCATCCTCCGGGGCTTGATTGCCCTTAGATGACCCAGACCGCGCCCGGATGCAATTCGTCACGCGGCAAAGGCATTCTCGAGAATCTCGATACGCCCCGCGCCATCGACAAGCGCCAGATCGAACCGCACCGGCGTCAACTGCCCGGCGGGTTCGCCGCCAATGAACTCGGACGCTGCGCCACATATGCGGGCGATCTGCCGTTCCGACAGATGCAGGGCCGCTTCGTCATGGGTCCGGCTCTGCTTGACCTCGATGAAGATCACTTCGGCACCGTCGCGTGCGATCAGGTCGATCTCGCCCGAAATGCCCCGCCAGCGCCGGGCGCAGACCATTCTGCCGGATCGGTTGTAAACCCGCTCCACCGCCTCTTCGGCGTGAAGACCTGCCCGATAGGATTGCAATCCGCTCATTTGTCCCCCCGGCCCAAGGCCATCCGATACACGTCTTTGCGCGGCAAACCGAACGCCTCGGCCACCGCTGCCGCCGCGTCTTTCACCGACATCTCCTGCAGGGCCCGCCCCAGCGCCTGATCGACGGTTTCCGCATCGGCCGCCCGCACTGCCGCCCGGTCGATCACCACGACGATTTCGCCCTTCACCTCCCGATCTGCATAGGCCGCCGCCAGATCGGCCAGCGTTCCCCGGCTGACCTCCTCGAATCGCTTGGTCAGTTCCCGGCAGACGGCCGCCTGTCGTTCTCCTCCCAGAATCTGCACCAAATCCCCTAACAATTGTTGAATGCGTTTCGGCGATTCATAAAGGATGAGGGTTGCCTGCATCGGCGCCAGTTCCCTGAGGAAGGTTTCGCGTGCGCCTTTGGCGGCCGGGGGGAAGCCTGCGAACAGAAAACGGTCCGAGGGCAGGCCCGAGACGGTCAGCGCGCACAGCACCGCCGAGGGGCCGGGGGCGGCCAGCACCGTCTGACCCGTTGCCACCGCCGCCCGCGCCAGTTCAAAGCCGGGGTCAGATACCAGCGGCGTTCCGGCCTCGGAGGCATATGCCACGCTCTTGCCCGCTGCCATTGCCGACAGCAGCCGGGGCAGGGCCTGTGGGGCGTTGTGTTCGTGATAGGCCACCAACGGGCGCCCGTTCAGCGCCACGCCGTGAATTTCCATCAGATGGCGCAGGGTGCGGGTGTCTTCCGCTGCCAGCACATCGGCCGAGGCCAGAATGTCCAGCGCGCGCAAGGTGATGTCGCGCGCCGCCCCGATCGGGGTCGAGATGAAATGCAGGCCCGCCGCAAGGGGCCGGGTCTCGGGCGTCAGTTTGCCGATTGTCACCGCGGCCTCTCTCTTTGGTTCAACGCAAGTTTACTTCCCCCGGCGATGGCCTTAGGCTTGCCTCCCAATTGCTGTGCCTTTGGGAGTGAGGATTTCCCCATGTTGTCCGTTTTGCGCCGCGCCCGCAAGTCGCTGGGTTCTCTTGCTCTTTCGCTTGCTGCGGTTGCCCTTGCGGCCTGCACGCCGGGCGCCGCTCCGGGGCCGACCTCGGGCAGCGGCAAGGTTCAGGTGGCTTTGCTGGTGCCCTCGGGTTCGGGTCAGGCCAGCGATGAGCTGCTGGCACGGTCGCTGCAGAATGCGGCGCGGATGGCGATTTCCGACCTGAACGGGGTGCAGATCGACCTGCGGGTCTACAACACCGCCGGCCAGCCGTCGCAGGCCGCCGCGATGGCGACCAAGGCGGTGGCCGAGGGCGCGCAGGTGATCCTTGGCCCGGTCTATGCGCAAGAGGCGAATGCGGCGGGGGTGGCGGTGGCCGCCAGCGGCGTGAACGTTCTGGCCTTCTCGAACAACACTGATATCGCGGGGAATAACGTCTTCGTGCTTGGCCCGACCTTCGACAACACCGCGCGCCGTCTGGCCTCTTATGCGGTGCGTCAGGGCAAGGGCAAGATCATGGTCGTGCATGACCGCAACACGGCCGGAAACCTTGGCCGTGGCGCGATCGAGCGGGGCGTGGCGGTTGCGGGCGGTTCGGTCGTGGCGGTCAGCAGCTATGAGTTTTCGCAGAATGGCGTGGTGCAGGCGGCTCCGGCCATTGTGCAGCAGGCCCGGTCCTCGGGGGCGCAGGCGCTGTTCCTGACCGCCGATACCGCAGGTGCTTTGCCGCTGATCAGCCAGATGCTGGCCGACAACGGCCTGCCGCCCACGACGACGCAGTTCATCGGCCTGACCCGCTGGGACATTCCTGCCGCCACGCTGTCGCTTCCGGGGGTGCAGGGCGGCTGGTTCGCGCTGCCCGATCCGGTTCTTTATGCCCAGTATCAAAGCCGCTATCAGGGCGCCTTCGGCGAGGGGCCGCATCCGATCTCGGGGCTGGCCTATGACGGGATTGCCGCAATCGGCGCGCTGATGAAATCGGGCATGACCGGGCCGGTCAGCAAATCGGCGCTGACCCAAGGTTCGGGTTTTGTCGGCGTGAACGGCATTTTCCGGCTGCGCGGCGACGGCACCAACGAACGCGGTCTGGCCATCGCCCGCATTTCGGGCGGGCAGTATCAGGTGATCGACCCTGCCCCGCGCAGCTTCGGCGGCGCCGGGTTCTGATCCGGCCCGGTCCGCAGGAGATGGGTGAGCTTCCCTCGGCCGCGGTTGCCGGGCCGTTTCTGCCCGGTGCCGAGCGGATTGACCCGGTCGCCGTTCTGGCCGCCATCGCTGCCGAGGCGCTGCCGATCCTCGCCCAAGGCGGTGAGCCGCGGGCGGCGCGGGCGGTTGCCGTGCGCCACCTGGCGGTGGCCAAGGCGGCGGCCAATGCGGCCCTTGCCGAAGCTTTTCGTGCCCGGCCCCGCGATGCCCGCCCGCTTGTCGCCGCGCAGGCGGCGCTGACCGATGCGCTGGTGGGGGTGGCCCTGCGGGTGGCGCGCGACCTTCTGCACCCTTTGGCCAACCCGACCGAGGCGGAGCGGATTGCCGTCCTTGCTGTCGGCGGCTATGGCCGGGCCGAGATGGCGCCGCATTCCGATGTGGACCTGCTGTTCCTGACGCCGTGGAAGATCACCCCCTGGGCGGAAAGCGTCATCGAATCGATGCTTTACATGCTCTGGGATCTCAAGCTGAAGGTGGGTCACGCCAGCCGCACGGTGAAGGACTGCCTGCGGCTGGGGCGTGAGGATATCACCATCCGCACCGCCCTGCTTGAACATCGCTTTGTCGCGGGCCATGCCCCCCTTGCCGCCGAATTGGGCGACCGGCTCTGGTCCGAGCTGTTCCGCAACACCGGGCCCGAATTCATCGAGGCCAAGCTCGCCGAACGGGCCGAGCGGCACCGCCGGCAGGGCGGGCAACGCTATGTGCTTGAGCCGAATGTCAAAGAGGCCAAGGGCGGGTTGCGCGACCTGCAAACGCTTTACTGGATTGGCAAATACCTCAACCGCGTGCCCTCGGCGGCGGGGCTGGTCGGGGCGGGGCTTTTCACGGCAGAGGAATTCGCCACCTTCCAGCGCGCCGAAGAGTTCCTCTGGGCCGCCCGCTGTCATATGCATTACATCACCGCCCGCGCCACCGATCAGTTGACCTTCGATTTGCAGGTCGAGGTGGCGGCCCGAATGGGCTACCGCGACAGCGGCGGTCGGCGGGCGGTCGAAATCTTCATGCAGGATTACTTCCGTCATGCCACCCGCGTCGGCGAGCTGACCCGTATCTTCCTGACCGAGCTTGAGGCCCGCCATGCCAAGCCCGAAGCGCGGCTGAAGGGCCTGTTCGGGCGCCACAAGGTGAAACCGGGATACAAACTGGTGCAGGGCCGCATCGACGTGGCCGATCCGGCGAAATTCCTGACCGACAAGCTGAACCTCTTGCGGGTGTTCGAAGAGGGGCTGCGCTCGGGCTATCTGCTGCATCCCAATGTCATGCGGCTGGTGGCGGGGCAGTTGCACCTGATTGACGATGACATGCGCGACAACCCCGAAGCGCAGCGCATCTTCCTTGACCTGATGCTGAAACACGGCAACCCGGAACGTTCGCTGCGGCGGATGAACGAATTGGGCGTTCTGTCAGCCTTCCTGCCCGAGTTTGAGCCGGTCGTGGCGATGATGCAGTTCAACGTCTATCACCATTACACGGTGGACGAGCATATCATCCAGACCATCTCTACCCTTGCCCAGATCGAGCGGGGGGAGCTGATCGAGGATCTGCCGCTGTCCTCCTCCATCCTCAAGGCGGGGGTGAACCGGCGGGTGCTGTATGTGGCGCTGCTGCTGCATGACATCGGCAAGGGTCGGCCCGAGGATCATTCCATCATCGGCGCGCAGATTGCGCGGCGGGTTGCGCCGCGGTTGGGCCTGAACGAGGAAGAAAGCGAAACCGTCGAATGGCTGGTGCGCTATCACCTGTTGATGTCCGACATGGCGCAGAAGCGTGACATCGGCGACCCGCGCACGGTGCGCGACTTTGCCAAGGCGGTGAAGACCCGCAAGCGGCTGGACCTTTTGACGGTGCTGACGGTCTGCGACATCCGCGGCGTGGGACCGGACACCTGGAACAACTGGAAGGCCATGCTGCTGCGCCAGCTTTACCGGCTGACCGCCGAGGCGCTGGAAGGCGGGCTGGAACATTACAACCGCGAAAAGCGCGAGGATGAGGCGAAGGCCGCCCTGCGCGCCCGGCTGGCCGATTGGACCGCGGAAGAGATCAACCGCGAATGCGGGCGGCACTATGCGCCCTATTGGCAGGGGCTGACCACCGACACGCAAGAGGTCTTCGCCCGGATGCTAAAGGGTCTGGGCGATGATGAAATCCGCATCGACCTGCACCCGGATTCCGGGCGCGATGCCACGCGGGCGGCCTTTGCCTTGGCCGATCATCCGGGCATCTTCTCGCGCCTTGCCGGGGCGCTGGCGCTGGTGGGGGCCAATGTGGTCGATGCGCGGACCTATACCTCAAAGGACGGCTATGCGACGCCGGTCTTCTGGGTGCAGGACCGCGAGGGCAAACCCTATGAGGTGGCGGGCCTGCCACGCCTGCGCCAGATGATCGAAAAGACCCTGCGCGGCGAGGTGGTGGCCCGGCAGGCGCTTGCCGGCCGTGACAAGGTGAAAAAGCGCGAGCGCGAGTTCCGCTTTCCCACCCATATCACCTTCGACAACGAGGGGTCGGAAATCTACACCATCATCGAGGTTGATACCCGCGACCGGCCCGGGCTGCTTTATGATCTGACCCGGACGCTGGCGGCCAACAACATCTATATCGCCAGCGCGGTGATTGCGACCTATGGGGCGCAAGTGGTGGACAGCTTCTATGTCAAGGACATGTTCGGGCTGAAGCTGCACGCCAAGGGCAAGCAGGAAAGCCTTGACCGCAAGCTGCGGCAGGCCATCACCGAGGGCGCCGAACGGGCGCAGACGCTTTGATGGATCTGATCCTCTGGCCCGGCGGAAAGGCGTCCCGATGAAACCCATCTCGCTCATGCGGTCGGTGGTGACGGTCGGCGGCTGGACCCTGCTGTCGCGCGGGGTGGGCTTTGCGCGTGACATGATGATTGCGGCCTATCTCGGCGCCGGGCCGGTGGCCGATGCCTTTAACGTCGCCTTCTCGCTGCCCAACATGTTCCGCCGCTTCTTTGCCGAGGGCGCCTTCAACATGGCCTTCGTGCCGATGTTCGCCAAAAAGCTGGAAGGCGGCGAGGATGCGCAACGCTTTGCCGAAGATGCCTTTACCGGCATGGCGGCGCTGCTGTTCGTCTTTTCGATCCTTGGCACGCTGGCCATGCCCTGGCTGGTCTGGGCGATGGCTTCGGGCTTTGCGGGCGATGCGCGGTTCGACCTTGCGGTGACCTATGGCGAGATCGGCTTCAACTATATCCTGTTCATCTCGCTGGTGGCGCTCTTATCGGGGGTGCTGAACGCCCACGGCCGCTTTACCGAGGCGGGGTTCGTGCCGGTGCTGCTGAACCTGATCTTCATTGCCGCCATGATGCTGGCGGCCTGGGCGGGTTGGGATATGGGGCTGACGCTGGCCTGGTGTGTGCCGGTGACGGGGGTGGTGCAACTGGCCTTCACCTGGATTTCGGCCTGGCGGATCGGGTTCCGGCTGCATCTGCGGCTGCCGCGTCTGACGCCCGATCTGCGGCGGTTGGCGGCGATTGCGGCGCCTGCCGTGCTGGCGGGCGGGGTGGTGCAGGTCAACCTTTTGGTGGGCCGTCAGGTGGCGAGCTATACCGAAGGGGCGGTCACATGGCTGGTGCTGGCGGACCGGCTTTACCAACTGCCGCTGGGGGTGGTGGGCATCGCCATCGGCACCGTCCTGTTGCCCGACCTGTCGCGCCGCCTGCGCGCAGGCGATGCGACAGGCGGGCGGGCCAGTTTCAACCGCGGCACCGAGTTTGGGCTGTTCCTGACCCTGCCTGCCGCCGTGGCGCTGATTGTGATCGCGCTGCCGCTGACGCAGGTGCTGTATCAGCGCGGCGCCTTCGGGGCGGCGGATACGGCGGCAACGGCACTGGCGCTGGCGATTTATGGCGCCGGTCTGCCGGCTTTCGTGCTGCACAAGGTTCTGCAACCTCTGTTCTATGCCCGGGAGGACAGCCGCAGCCCCTTCCGCTATGCGGTGATTTCCATGGTGGTGAATGCCGGGCTGGCGCTGGGTCTGATGCCGGTTCTGGGCTTTGCCGCTGCCGCCTGGGCCACGACGATTTCGGGCTGGATCATGGTGGCGCAGCTTTGGTGGGGTTCGCGCCGGATCGGGCCCGAGGCGCAACTGGACGACCGCCTGCGCCAGCGGCTACCACGGATTCTGGTGGCCTGTGCGGTCATGTCGGTCGTGCTGTGGTTCGGGGCGCGGCTTCTGGCCGAGGCGCTTGTCAGCCCCGGCTGGCGCTATGGCGCGCTGGCGCTCCTGGTGGGGGCGGGGATGGTCAGCTATTTCGGCACGGCGATGGCGCTGGGCGCCTTCCGCCTGTCCGACCTGCGCGGGATGCGGCGCAGGGGATAGGGTGGATGGGCAGATTGCCCATCCTGCCTTACCCCAACCGATAGCTCGACGCGGTGACGCCACCAAACAACCCGGTGTCGTGGTAGACCTGCCGCGCGGCTTCGCCCTCGGCGGCGCCGACCACCGCCCAGATCGGCGCAAAATGGTCCTCTTGCGCGTGGCAGACCCGGGCATAGGGCGCGCTTTCCCAATCCACCAAGGCGGCGCTCCGCGTGGCGGGATCGGCGGCCATCACCTTTGCCAGCCAGGCGTCGAAAGCTTCGGACGGCACCTTGGCGCCCGGCCCGAAGAGCCGCAGGTTATGATAGCTCAGGCCCGAGCCGACGATCAGCACGCCTTCATCGCGCAGGGGCGCAAGCGCGCGGCCAAGCGCAAGATGGGTTGCCGGATCATAGCCCTTCTGCAGCGAAATCTGGAACACCGGCACCGAGGCATCGGGATACATCACGAAGGCGGGCACGAAACAGCCGTGGTCAAAGCCTTGGCTGGCGTCCAGCCGCACCGGCAGCCCCGCCGCCGTGATCAGATCGGCCGCCTTGCGGGCCAGATCGGGGGCGCCGGGGGCGGGATATTTGATCTGAAACGTCTCGGGCGGAAAGCCGTGATAGTCATAGACCATCGGCGGGTTGGCCGAGGTCATCACCGCAAAACTCTCTTCCTCCCAATGGCCCGAGATCATCAGGATGGCCTTGGGCCGCTCGGGCAGATCCTTGACCATCTGCACGAAACTGGCTTCGAGGTTTTTGAACATGGCGCGCCAGTCGGGCATCCAGGGCCAGGGGCCGCCGCCGTGGCTGATGAAATAGGTGGGCATCCGGGTGGTCATTGCAGTCTCCGTTGCGGGGATGGCGCAAAGATGGGGCAGGGCAGCTTTGCGCGCAATGTAAAGAAAGGGGCCGCTATCGCGGCAAAGACGTGCAGGATTGCACAAGTTGGCGCCGATGCCTTGCACTTTCCCGTGGCGCCCTGTCATAGTCCGCCATCACTTCGTGACAGGGAGTCTCACATGAAAACCGCTGCCGCCCTTCTGGGCCAAGTTCTGGGCCTGACGCTTGCCTTTGCCCCCGCCGCCTTTGCCGAAACCCTGCCCGATCTGGCGGGCCGCGAAGTGGTGATCGTGACCGAGAATGCCTATCCGCCGCTGCAATTCCTCGATGCTTCGGGCGCGGCTGTGGGCTGGGAATATGATGCCGTGGCCGAGATTGCCAAGCGGCTGAACATCACCGTGAAATATGAGAATATCAGTTGGGACGCCATGATCCCCGCCGTCTCGGAAGGGCAGTATGACCTTGGCATGACCGGCATCACCATCCGCGACGACCGCAAGGAAAAGGTCGATTTCTCGGACAGCTACATGACTTCGGAAATGGTCATGCTGGTGCGCGGGGATGAGACCCGCTTTGCCGACAAGGCCGGCTTTGCCGCCAATCCCGAACTGCTGATGGCCGCGCAACCCGGCACCACGCCCTTCTATGTCGGCGTCTATGAGGTGCTGGACGGCAACGAAGCGAACCCGCGGATCAAGCTGTTTGAAACCTTCGGCGCCACGGTCGAGGCGCTGAAAGCGGGCGATGTGGACCTTGTGCTGACCGATGGCACGGCGGGCGCCGGCTATGTCGAGGCTTCGGGCGGCGGGCTGAAGATCGTCGGCGAAAAGCTGGGGACTGAGGATTTCGGTTTCATCTTCCCCAAAGGCTCCGACCTTGTGGCGCCTTTCAACGCCGCGATTGCCAGCCTGAAGGCCGATGGCACAATCGACGCGCTGAACAAGAAATGGTTCCTCGACTATAAGATGGGCCAATGACCTGAGCCCGGCGGCGGGCGCGAGGCAAGCCTCGCGCCCGCCGCCCCCTCGCGGATGACCCCGAATCCCAAACCCGACAGCGATTTTCCCTGGTGGCTGGTGATCCTTGCGGTCACCGGCGCCGTTTTGTTCTGGGAAGTGGCCACCAGCGATGTCTATGGTGCCGCGCTGCGGACGCTGGCCAAGGGCATTCTGGTGACGGTGATCGTTGCGGTGGTGGCTTATCTGGGGGCCTGTGCCCTTGGGCTTGGTCTTGCCGTCATGGGCCTGTCGCGCCACCTCTGGCTGCGCCAGACCGCGCGGCTTTACATCGAGGTGATGCGCGGCATCCCGATCATCGTTCTGCTGCTCTATGTCGCCTTCGTGCTGGCGCCGGGGCTGGTCTGGCTGGTCAATCAGGTGGCCGAGCCTTTGGGCCTGCCCCTGTGGAAGACCCGGGATTTCCCCCTGATCGCGCGGGCGGTGATCGCGCTGATGCTGGCCTATTCCGCCTTTCTGGCCGAGATTTTCCGCGCCGGATTGCAGGCGGTGGACAAGGGGCAGGTCGAGGCGGGGCAGGCGCTTGGCCTGACGGGTTGGCAGCGGTTCCGCCATATCGTCTTTCCGCAGGCGTTCCGCATGATCCTGCCGCCCTTGGGCAATGATTTCGTGGCCATGGTCAAGGATTCCTCGCTGGTCTCGGTGCTGGGGGTCAGCGACATCACGCAACTGGCCAAGGTGACGGCGGCGGGAAATTTCCGTTATTTCGAAACCTATAACGTCGCGGCGCTGCTCTATCTGACCATGACCATCGGGCTGTCGCTGATCCTGCGGCGGATCGAGGCACGGTTGCGGCAGCGCGAGCGCTGACTGCGGAAGGGCTGGCACTTGGCTGGGGCAGGGGCTAGCCTGCCTGCCAAAGGAGACCTGCCGATGAATGCCCTGCTGACCGACTGGACCGGCGACTTCGCCCTGCCGCCCTTTGCCGCGATCACCGATGCCGATTTCGCCCCCGCCTTCGATGCGGCGCTGGAACAGGCCCGGGCCAATATCGCGGCGATTGCCGGGAACCCCGAGGCGCCGGATTTCGCCAATACCATTGCCGCGCTGGAAGGGGCCGAGGCGCTGCTCGACCGGGTGTCGGGGGTGTTCTACAACCTTGCCGGGGCGGATTCCAATGACGCGCGCGAGGCGTTGCAGCGCGAGCTGGCGCCGAAAATGTCGGCCTTCGCGTCTGAGGTGACGAACAATGCCGCCCTCTTCGCCCGGATCGAGGCCCTGTGGCTGGGGCGCGACACGCTGGGCCTTGGCGCCGAGGAATTGCGGGTGCTGACGCTTTACCGGCAGATGTTCGTCCGCTCGGGCGCCTTGTTGCAGGGCGATCAGGCGGAACGGCTGACAGCGGTGAAGGCGCGGCTTGCGGTGCTGGGGACCGAGTTCAGCCAGAACCTTCTGGCCGAAGAGCGCGGCTGGTTCATGGTCCTGTCAGAGCCCGATCTTGAGGGGCTGCCCGATTTCGTGGTGGCTTCGGCCCGGGCTGCGGGCGTGGAGAAAGACGCGGGCGGGCCGGTTGTCACGCTGAACCGCTCGCTCATCGTGCCGTTCCTGCAATTCTCGCCGCGCCGGGCGCTGCGCGAGCGGGCCTATGCGGCCTGGGTGGCGCGCGGCGCCAATGGCAATGCCCATGACAACCGCGCCATCGCCGCCGAAATCCTCGCCCTGCGGCACGAGCGGGCGCAGCTTCTGGGCTATGCCAGCTTTGCCGATTACAAGCTGGAACCCGAGATGGCCAAGACGCCGCAGGCGGTGCGCGACCTGCTGATGCGGGTCTGGGAACCGGCCCGGGCCAAGGCGCTGGAAGATGCCGCTGTGCTGGAGGCGATGCTGCACGCCGATGGTATCGCCGGGCCGCTGGAGCCTTGGGACTGGCGTTACTACAGCGAAAAGCGCCGCAAGGCGGAACATGATCTGGATGAGGCGGCGCTGAAACCCTTCCTCAGCCTTGATGCCATGCTGGCGGCGCAGTTCGATTGTGCCAACCGCCTCTTCGGGCTGGAGTTCCGCGAACTGCCCGGTCCGTTCTATCATGCGGACGTGCGCGGCTGGGAGGTGACCCGCAAAGGCGCCCATGTCGCGGTCTTTCTGGGGGATTACTTCGCGCGCGGCTCGAAACGCTCGGGCGCATGGTGTTCCGCGATGCGCAGCCAGAAGAAACTGGGCGGCGAGGTGCGGCCCATCGTGGTGAATGTCTGCAACTTCGCCAAGGGCGAGCCTTGCCTTCTGTCCTATGACGATGCGCGGACGCTGTTCCACGAATTCGGCCATGCCCTGCATCAGATGCTGTCAGATGTGACCTATGGCTTCATCTCGGGCACCTCGGTTGCCCGCGATTTCGTCGAACTGCCCAGCCAGCTTTACGAACATTGGCTTGAGGTGCCGCAGGTGCTGGAACAGCACGCGCGGCACTGGCAGACGGGCGAGGCGATGCCCGCCGAAATGCTGCAACGGTTGCTGGCGGCGGGCACCTATGATCAGGGCTTCGCCACGGTCGAGTTCATTTCTTCGGCGCTGGTCGATCTTGCCTTCCACGAAGGCACGCCACCCGCCGATCCGATGCAGAAACAGGCCGAGGTGCTGGAGGCGATCGGGATGCCGCGCGCCATCAGGATGCGCCACGCCACGCCGCATTTCGCGCATGTCTTCTCGGGTGACGGCTATTCTTCGGGCTATTACAGCTACATGTGGTCCGAGGTGATGGACGCCGATGCCTTTGCCGCCTTTGAAGAGGCGGGCGACCCGTTCGATCCGGCCACGGCGGCGCGGCTGGAAACGTTCATCCTGTCGGCGGGCGGCTCGGAAGAGGCGGACGCGCTTTACACCAAGTTCCGCGGCCGGATGCCGGGGGTCGAGCCCTTGCTGAAAGGGCGCGGCCTGCTGGAAACGGCCTGAGCGGCCTGCGCCCGGCGGTTTCCCGCCGGGCGCCTGCGATTACAGTTTCAGCGCCGGGATGATCTGCTTCTTGCGGCTCATCACGCCGGGCAGCACCACCTGATCGCCGCTGACGGTCACGCCAAAGCTCGCTTCGGCCAGTTGGCGGACCAGATCGTTCGGCACCAGCAGCGTGGCCTCTTCGCGCAGGATATCCACCACGAACAGCAGCACCTGATCGGCGCCATCCTCGGCAGCAACGCCCGGCATGGCGGCCATCAGGCTGGCCTTGCGGTCCAGCACGACCGCGGGCGCGGTGGTTTCCAGAACCGAGACCCGCAGTTCCTTGCCCGCGACATTGTATTCCTTGGAATCCATCCGCAGGAGTTCGGCATCCGAAAAGGCCGACACATCGGATTTCGCGGCAAAAATCTCGGCGGCGAAGGCCGTGATGTCGAGGCCCAGATCGGCGGCCAGTGCCTCGGCCACCGCTTTGTCATGCGGGGTGGTGGTCGGGCTGCGGAAGGCCAGCGTATCGGACAGGATGCAGGACAGCATCACGCCCTTGATGGCGCGCGGTGCCTTTGCCAGATCGGCGCCGATGATGTCGTGCATCACGGTGGCGGTGCAGGCCAGCGGGCGGATGATCACATTGATCGGGGTCTTGGTCTTGAGCCCGCCCACCAGCATGTGGTGGTCGATGATCGCCTGCACCTTGGCCTCGTTGATCGAGGGGGGCAGTTCGGCGGGGTTGTTGGTATCGACGATCACCACGCTGTCTTCGGCGGTCACATCGGCAATGATCTCGGGTTGTTCAAAGCCCCAGTGACGCAGCACAAAGGCGGCTTCGGTGTTGGGCTGGCCCAGCAGCACCGCCTTGGCCGGGGTGTTGCGGATTTCGGACAGATACCAGGCCCAGATCAGCGGCGAGCCGGTCGAGTCGGTGTCGGGCGATTTGTGGCCAAGGACGAGGGTGGTCATCGGATATTCCTTCGCAAGGGGGTGCGGTGTTGGCCCCGGACTTACAGCAGTGCCCCCGGGTTTGTCACGGGGGCACCGCCGCCTGCGGCCATGCGGCGCGGGATTGCTGCATTGCGGCATCGGTTGACGGGGGGCGGGTGCGGCGGTAACCTGCGCGCCTCTGGATGGAGGGCGGATATCATGGACCTCACGCTCTGAGCCTGCGGGCAAGGAACCCCGGCTGTGGCAGGATGCTGCGGCCCTGACGGCGATCCGGCAGAGGAGTGCCCTGACAATGGACAAGACAGCCTGACCCTTTCGGGTGTCCGGCGCCGCGCGTGGCGTGGCGGTTTTGCAATTTTCAGACAGCGAGGCAGATCATGCCGAAGACGATCCGTTTCCCCGCCGTTCCGGTGGGCCTTTCCGCCATGGCGGAACCCCTTGCCCTCAAACCGGCCAAGCCCTTGGCGGGCAAGCCGCCGCATCTTGCCGTCAAGGGCAGGGCCCCGGGCAAGCACGCAGCCCCCGTGGCGCGGCGGCTTGAGGTGCCCGGCAAGGGCCGCGGGCGTTGAACCCGGCGCCGGGGCGGGGGCCTGCCCCCGCCCCGGCTGCCCTACTGGCCTGCCGGTCACCCGGTTCCGGCGCGGCCTTCCTGCCGGATATACCACAGCACCGCCCCCAGCACGACCGCGCCCCCCGCCAGCGTGGCCGCGTCCGGCGTTTCGGCAAAGACCAGCCAGACCCAGAGCGGCGTCATCGGCGTTTCCAGCGCCGACAATAGGGCGGTGCGCACCGCCGGCAGGTGGCGCGAGCCCAGAATGAACAGCGCCAGCGCCATCGTGGTGTTCACAAGACCAAAGGCCGCCAGCAGCCCCAGCATGGGGCCATCCAGCCCCTCCATCTGCGCGAAGGGCAGGCAGACCAGTGGCGCCCAGACCGCCGAAAGCGTGCCGGCCGCCAGCGTGGGCATCCCCGGATTGGCGCGGGCAATCCCCATCATCGCGGCCGCTGTCAGCATCATTCCCAACGCCATCAGGTCGCCCGTCCAGTGGCCGTCGCTGCCCAGCCCCACCATCGCCACCGCCCCCAGAAGGGCGAGGGCCGAGGCGATCATCGCCGCCCGCGACGGCACTTCGGACAGGAAAAGCCAGCCGACGGCAGCCGCGGCAAAGGGCACGGTGGCATAGATGATCGAGACATGCGCGACCGAGGTGTTTTGCAGCGCCCCGATGAAGAACAGCATCCCCAGCCCCGAGGCCAGCGCATAGCTGACCCCGGCCCAGCCCAGCCGGGCAAAGTCGCGCAGGCCCGCGACACCGCGCAGCGCCAGCAGCAGGATGAACAGCCCAGCCGCCCCGGAAAGCCCGCGAAACAGGATCATCGTGGCGGTATCGGTCTGGATCGCGCGGCTGAACAGGCCAGATGTGCTCCACCCAAGGGCCGAGCCGAAGACCATCAGCCCGGCAAGGCGGGCGGTTGCCGGCTGTGTCATGCGTGCAAACCCATGGGATGCGGTGCCTTGGGCAGGCCGGGCCATTGCGCCGGATCATGGCCATAGATCAGCCGGGCGCCCATCGCATCGCGCAGCGCAAACAGGCGCGCGGCAGAGCGGGCAGCCTCAACCGGGTCTTCGGCATCGGGAAAGCCTTCGTCCGGTTCGCTGGCGCGGTTGATGGCATCGGCGGTCAGGATCAGCGGCGGCTGATCCGGCAATTCCACCAGAACCGACAGATGGCCGGGCGTGTGGCCCGGTGTCGGGATCAGCGTCAGGCCATGGCAAAGCTGCGTCTGCGCGGTGACGGGCTGCATGCGCAGCGCGGCGGGCCATGCCCACGGGCTGCGCCCGTTCCACCAGATCGGCGCCGGAAGTGCCGCCTCGGCACCCCCCAGCCAGAGCGGGCAGGAGAGGAGCGGCAGGCCCCCGGCATGGTCGATATGGCCATGGGTCAGAATGCAGCCATGGATATCGCCGGGTGTCAGTCCCAGCAGCGCCAGTTGCCCCGGCAGGGTCCGCAGCGGCGAATGGCCGATCAGCCGCCCGAACCCCGCCAGCCCGTCGCGCGCCGCCGCCGCTTCGGGATCGGTCGCGTAAAGCGGGTCAAAGCCGGTGTCGATCAGCAGGTTCGCCCCGCCGTCGGTGCGGGCGAGAAAGCCGGGAATCCCGATCTGGCGCTTGCCCGGGCCGACATCGAACAGCCCGAAATCCAGCACGAAAAGCGCGCTCAGGCGATGGTCGGCGATGTGCTGCACGCTTGTCCCCGTGGTTCTGGTTAGGGTTTGGTCGGCGGTTTATGGCGCAAGCGGGGTGATGGCAAAGCCGCGTTTTGCCAACAGATTCAGCACCCCCGCCTCACCCGACAGATGCAGCGCCCCGAATGCGACCAGCACCGGCCCGCGCGCTGCCGCCTCTTCGATGATCGGCACCCAGGCCCGGTTGCGGCCGGAAATCATCGCCCTGTCCATCTGCGCAAACTCTTCGGCAACGGTTTCGGGCGTCTGGCCGGGCAGTTGCAGGCTTTGCACCTGCATGAATTCCCAGACCAGACGGCTTTCTCCGGCGAAATAGGCGGTGGCAAGGGTGGCGCCCATATCTTCGGATCGCGCCTCCATGGCGAGGGTGGAGGTGACCATTTCGATCTGATCGCCAGCGGACAGGTCGTCAAACAGCCGCAGCACGGTGTCATAGGGTTCCAGTGCCCGCACCGGCAGGCCGCGGTCGGCGGCGGCGTCGATCAGCATACCGTCCAGACCACGGCTGCCCTGCGTGGCCGCCTCAAGCGCGCAGACCGGAACCGAGAGCAGCAGCGTCAGATACCAAGGTTTCAGCTTGGCCCCCATGAAGGCAGGAATGCCGCGCGCTTGAAGCGCCTCTGACAGGGCCTGCCATTGCTCGGGTGGCAGGGTTTCGGGCAGGGTCGGGCCAGAGGTCTGCACCATCAGCCCGGGTTCTTTGGCCAGCCGGTGCTTGAGGGCTGCCTCTTCCTCGGGGCCGGCCTCGACCAGAAGGAGCGTGGCCTTGTCCAGCGCCGGGGCAAGCTGCGTCAGGGTTTCGGCGTGGCGCGGGTCGTCAAGATGATAGGTGCCGACCAGAATCACCTGTTGCCCGTCCCGGCTGGCCTGCCAGAGATTGCCCCGGGCAAAGGGCGCCGCATCAGCGCGGGCACGCAGCGCGGCCTGCTGGGTGACAGGTAGGGCGGCGATAAGGTCGTTGCCCACACAATCGGCAAGGCCAGGCAGCGGGGCAAGGCAAAGGGCGGCAAGGGCAAGAAGGCGGCGCATGGTCAGGTCATCCTGTATGAGGATGCAGCCTTGCACGCGCCGCCGCCCGGGCCAAGGGGGCAGGGCGGCCGATCGCCCCCGGTCTGCGCGGAAAAGAGCCTGCCGCAGCGGCGCAAACCCAAGGATTTTCGGCAGCCGGGTGTTGACTCGCGCCCGGTCCTTGCCTAGCTACAGCCTCGTTAGCACTCGCCTTGGCTGAGTGCTAATCGCAATCAAACCTGGAAACCTTAGGGAGTGTTACCAGATGGCTTTCAAACCGCTGCATGACCGCGTGCTGGTCAAGCGTGTCCAGTCCGAAGAAAAAACCAAGGGCGGGCTGATCATCCCGGAAACCGCCAAGGAAAAGCCCGCTGAAGGCGAGATCGTGGCCGTCGGTGAAGGCGCGCGCAAGGATTCGGGCGAGCTGATCGCACCGTCGGTCAAGGCCGGTGACCGCATCCTGTTCGGCAAATGGTCGGGCACCGAAGTCACCCTCGACGGTCAGGAACTGCTGATCATGAAGGAAAGCGACATTCTCGGCATCATCGCCTGAGGACGCCTTCCCGAACCGGGATGGGCAGATTGCCCATCCTATGCGAAACCCAATTCTGAGGAGTCTGCACTATGGGTGCGAAAGACGTTCGTTTTGATACCGATGCCCGCGACCGCATGCTGCGCGGCGTGAACATCCTTGCCGATGCCGTGAAGGTGACCCTGGGCCCGAAAGGCCGCAACGTGGTGATCGAAAAGTCCTTTGGCGCCCCGCGCATCACCAAGGACGGTGTGTCGGTTGCCAAGGAAATCGAACTGGCCGACAAGTTCGAGAACATGGGCGCCCAGATGGTGAAGGAAGTCGCTTCCCGCACCAATGACGAAGCGGGTGACGGCACCACCACCGCCACCGTTCTGGCGCAAGCCATCGTCAAGGAAGGCATGAAGGCGGTTGCCGCCGGCATGAACCCGATGGATCTGAAGCGCGGCATCGACCTGGCCACCACCAAGGTTGTCGCGGCCATCAAGGCCGCCGCCCGTCCGGTCAAGGACACCGCCGAAGTTGCACAAGTCGGCACCATCTCGGCCAATGGCGAGGCCGAAATCGGCCGCCAGATCGCCGATGCGATGCAGAAGGTCGGCAACGAGGGTGTGATCACCGTCGAAGAGAACAAGGGCCTGGAAACCACCACCGATGTGGTTGAAGGCATGCAGTTCGACCGCGGCTATCTGTCGCCCTATTTCGTCACCAATGCCGACAAGATGATTGCCGAGCTGGAAGACGCCTTCATCCTGCTGCACGAGAAGAAGCTCTCGTCGCTGCAGCCGATGGTTCCGCTGCTGGAAGCCGTGATCCAGTCGCAGCGCCCGCTGGTCATCGTGGCCGAAGACGTGGAAGGCGAGGCTCTGGCCACGCTGGTCGTCAACAAGCTGCGCGGCGGTCTGAAGATCGCTGCCGTCAAGGCTCCGGGCTTCGGCGACCGCCGCAAGGCCATGCTGCAAGACATCGCCATCCTGACCGGCGGTCAGGTGATCAGCGACGATCTGGGCATGAAGCTGGAATCGGTGACCATCGACATGCTGGGCCGCGCCAAGAAGATTTCGATCAACAAGGACAACACCACCATCGTCGACGGCGCTGGTGACAAGGCCGAGATCGAAGCCCGCGTTGGCCAGATCCGCGCGCAGATCGAGGAAACCACCTCGGACTACGACCGCGAAAAGCTGCAAGAGCGTGTGGCCAAGCTGGCAGGCGGCGTTGCCGTCATCCGCGTCGGCGGCATGACCGAAGTCGAAGTGAAAGAGCGTAAGGACCGCGTTGATGACGCGCTGAACGCCACCCGCGCTGCGGTTCAGGAAGGCATCGTCGTCGGCGGCGGCGTGGCCCTGATCCAGGCCGGCAAATCGCTCGACGGTCTGACCGGCGTCAACTCCGACCAGAATGCCGGTATCGCCATCGTGCGCCGCGCTCTGGAAGCGCCGCTGCGCCAGATCGCCCAGAACGCGGGCGTTGACGGGGCTGTGGTTGCCGGCAAGGTCCGCGAATCCTCGGACAAGTCCTTTGGCTTCAACGCGCAGACCGAAGAATATGGCGACATGTTCGCTTTCGGCGTGATCGACCCGGCCAAAGTGGTGCGCACCGCTCTGGAAGATGCGGCCTCGGTCGCCTCGCTCCTGATCACCACCGAAGCCATGATCGCCGACAAGCCGGCTGATAAAGCTGCTCCGGCGATGCCGGGCGGCGGCATGGGCGGCGGGATGGACTTCTGATCCAGCTTTTCCCTTACCGGAAAGACGAAAGGGGCCCCTTGCGGGCCCCTTTTGCATGGATCAGCCCTGCGGGCGGCGCAGCAGGCTGACGCCCACCAGCACCAGCCAGCCCGAAAAGCCCAGAAACCCCACCATCGCGGCAAGGCCAAAGAGGCTGCCGTCATGCCCGGTGGCCAGCATCAGCCCCTCGCCCGCGCCAAAGATCATCAGCGCCGCCGAGAGCCGGGCCAGTGCCGCCGCAATCCGCCCACCCGCAAGCGGCGCCATTGCAATCAGGAACCCTGCCGTCGCCAGCGCGCCGATATGTTCGCCAATCGCCACGCCGCCCCATTGGTTCAGCACGGCAAAGGTGGCCACATCCGCCTGCGGCAGCGCCGCCAGCGCCGGAACCGCAAAGACCCAGCGCAACAGGCCGATCGCCTGTGCCAGCCCGGCCAGGCTGCCCAGAATCGCCGCCGCCACCTGCCGCGGGTGCAGCGCCGCGCCCCGCAGCGCCAGCCCCAGCGCAATCGGCACCATGATCAGCGCCGAAGCCGCCAGCCCATACCAGTCCAGAATCAAGGCCGCCCCGCCTTCGGCAAAACGCGCCAGCACCTCTTCCGCCGGGCGGCGCAGGATATCGGGATAATCAAAGCGCGCCGCCAGCCGGGCGAAAGCAAGATTGAACAGCAGCGCCTCGCCGATGGTGGCAAGGCCAAGCAGGCGGATCTGAAGCGGGGTCATGGGGTGATTCCTTTGTCACTATACGGTGACTTGCATATGTCACTTATTGGTGACATTCGTCAAGCCTGTTATCACCAGCCGGTGACAAAGCCGAGACCCATGCCCGCAACCGACCGAACCGACCACCGGCGCGACCGTGACGCCACCGCCGCCCGGGTGATCGCCGCTGCGGCCACGATCCTTGCCCGCGACGGCGCGACGGCGCTGGGCGTCAACGCGCTGGCCAAAGAGGCGGGCTGCGACAAGCAATTGATCTACCGCTATTTCGACGGGCTCGACGGGGTGATGGCCGCCCTTGGCGAAGCCGTGGCCACCCGGCTGGCCAGCCGCCTTGCCGAGGCGCGCAACAGTCCGGCGCCCGACTGGCCCAGCTTCTCGCAAAGCCTCGCCCGCGGCCTTCTTGCCGCCTGCCGGGCCGATCCGCTGCTGGGCCGCATCCGCGCTGCCGAATTCGCCAGCCCGCCCGGTCGCCTTGCCCCCTTTGTCGCGGCGCGGGGCCGGGTCTTGCAGGATTGGGTCGTGCGCACCCGCCCGGCCCTGCCGCCCCCGGCGGGAGCCGATATTCCCGCGCTGCACGCCCTGCTGGCTGGCGCTATCGAGGCGGCCATCCTCTCTGCCGCCGCCAGTGGTGCATTGGTCGGCCTGCCGCTGCAAACCGACAGCGACTGGGCCCGGCTGGAACAGAACCTCATGGCTCTGATCGCCGCCGCCTATCGCGGGGCGGGCTGACCCATGCGCCGCGCCGCCCTGCTTTCATCTTGGCCCGAATATCCCGCGGGAGGTCCGGAGGGTGCGAAACCCTCCGGTCCCGCCCCGTCAGCCCGATCTGCCGCCCGAAGGACATGCGCATGACCCGCCCGCGCCTCTTGATGATCGCCCCCGCCCCGGCGGCGCAATTGCCCGATGGGCGCCTGCGGCTCGACGATAAATTCGTCGAAGGGATGCGGCTGCACGCCGCGCTCTGGGACGGGCCGGTGGAATGCCTGCTCTGGCAAGGGGGGGCGATCCCGTTCGGCAGCGATCACGCGCCCGGGGATTTGGGCTTTGGCCTGCGCCTCTTGCCGCCCGGCGCCGCGATTACGGCGGCAGAGTTGGCGGGGGCGGCGGTCATTGCCGCTTCGGCGGATATGCACCAGACGCTGGGGCTGGCGCCTCTGGCCCGGGTGGCGGGCGGGCGGCTGTGCTATGTGGTTGAATATACGCTGCAAACCCGCCTCGCCATCTTGCGGCTTGATCCGGGGCTGTCGGTGCCGCGTCGCCTGCGTTCGGCGCTTTGGCATCTGATGCAGGAGCGCCGCCGCAGGGCCGCCTTTCGCGCCGCCGATGCATTGCAGGTCAACGGCTATCCGGCCGAGGCCGCCTATGCCGGGCTGAACCGCAACTGCCTGCTCTACCTTGATGGCCGGATGAAAACCGCCATGCTGGCGCCCCCGGCGGCTATGGCGGCGCGGGCGGCGCATCTGACGGGGGGCGGGCCGCTGCGGCTGGTGCATTCCGGCCGGTTGGAGCCGCTGAAAGGCGCGCAGGATCTGGTGCCGGTGGTCCGCGCCCTGCAGGCGCGCGGGGTGGATTTCACGCTCGACATTTTCGGGGCGGGCAGCCTTGCCCCCGCCATTGCCCGGGGCATCGCCGAGGCGGGCCTGTCCGACCGCGTCCGCCTGCATGATCCGCTGCCCTTCGAAAGCGGGCTGGTGCCTTGGGTTACCGCCCATGCCGATCTGTTCCTGTCCTGTCACCGGCAGGCGGACCCGTCTTGCAGCTATCTTGAAAGCATGGGCTGCGGTGTGCCGGTTCTGGGTTATAACAATGCGATGTGGCGGCGTCTGGCGCAGGTTTCCGGCGCCGGCTGGGTGCGGCCGATGGCCCGGCCCGAGGCGCTGGCCGAAGCCGTGGCGGATCTGGCCAAGGACCGCGCAAACCTGATCGCCGCCGCCACCCGCGCCCGCGCCTTTGCCGCCGCCCATGATTTCGAAACCGAATTTGCCCGCCGCATGGCGCATCTGGCGGGCCTGATCACCTGACCGTGGGGGAGGGGCGCCTCGTCCGCCCTATGGGACAAGCGGTTTGGCCAGACGGTGCGCGATCCGCTTCACCCCGCCCAGTTCCACCTCGCGGTTGGCGACCTCCAGCCGGAATCCCTCCCGCTCCCAGAAGGCGCGGCCGCGTGGGTTGATCTCCAGCACCGCCAGCAGCAACCGCTCCATGCCGCGCCCACGGGCCAGCTCTTCAAGATGGCGCAGGAAGCGGGCGCCGTTTCCGTTGCCCCGCGCTGCGGGGTGCAGCAGCATCAGGCCCAGATAGGCGTCCCGTGGCTGCGGATAGCCGAAACCCATTTCGGCAATCGCCTGAAGACCGTCGTCGCCGAACATGCCCAGCCGGGCCGAAGCGGCGGGATCGCAGCCCGGTGGCGCGTCGTTGAAGAATTCGTCCAGCAACTCCGGCCCCGGCGCGCTGTCGCGTTCCAGCGCGATATAATCGGCCGCCGCCGCGAAGAACCCGGTCAGCAGCGCGGCATCGGCCAAGGGATCAAGCGGGCGGATCACCATGTCAGCCGCCTGCCTCTGCCGGATAGGCGATTGCAAGCACCTCAAGCCGCAGGTCGCCCGCCGGGCGGCGCCAGACCACCTCATCCCCCGGACCGGCACCCATCAGCGCCCGTGCCAGCGGCGATTGCGGGGCGATGCGGCCAAGGGCGGCATCCGCCTCGTCCTCGCCGACGATTTCATAGGTGGTTTCCTGACCGTCTCCGTCTGCCAACGTCACCCGCAGCCCGAAGGCCACTTCGCAGAGCGGTTGTGCCAAAGGGTCCACCGGGATCGCCGAGCGCAGCCGCGCCTCGAGATAGCGGATATCGCGCTCGGCAGCGGCTTCGGGCAGGCGGTCCAGCCGTTCGGTCCGGGCGCGCAGGCGGGTCAGTTCGGCCTGCGTTGCCGCCAGCCTTGCGCGCAGGCTGGCCAGACCACGCAGCGTGACGACATTGGGATGGGGCGAAAGCGGCAGGTCCGGCAGCGGCTCAAGCTCTGCGGTTCCCTCCTTGACGAAGGCGCGGCTCATCCTGATCCCCTTGCATCTGCCCCTTGGTGCAGAGTGGCGGCAATGCTGCGGCGGGGCAAGGGGCCTGCCTAACGCACGATCACCTCAAGCGGATCGTAAAGACAGCCCGTGCCCCAGGCGGCGGCGGGCAGGCTGTCGGGTTTGAAGCGCACCAGCCGCGCCTCAAGCTCGGCCCGGCTGAAAAAGCGTCGCTCGGTCACCACGCCTTCGGGATCGCGCCAGTTGGGCGAAAGCTGCCCTGCGACCAGCGTGCAACGAAAGAAGATGTCCACCTGATGAAAGCCGCTGCGCGGATCGTGAAATTCGTTGATCAGCGCCGGTGCGCCAACCGCCACCGTCAGGCCGGTTTCCTCATGCACTTCCCGCGCAAGATTGACCGGCAGCGAGGCGCCGCTTTCGGCGCCGCCGCCCGGCGCGCACCACAAGTTGGAGCGCCCGCCCGGATAGGCGTTGACCAGCAAAAGCCGGTCGTCTTGCAGGATCAAGGCCCGGGTCGCCACCCGGAGAGCGCGTCTGGCCATGGCCAAACCTGTGACGCAGCGGCGGTTTTGTCCATCCCTCCTTGCATCCGGGGGCGGGTCTGGCCATTTGCGGACCCATGTTCAGGGCATTTCTTCTGTGGGCGGCCATGGCGCTGCCGGTTTCGGCGGGCGATTGCGTGATCCTGCTGCATGGGCTGGCGCGGCAACCGATGTCGCTGGAGCCGATGGCGCAGGTGCTGCAGGCGCGCGGCTTTCAGGTGGTGAACGAGGGTTATGGCTCCACCTCGGCGCCGATTGCCGAACTGGCGCGGGTGCTGGAGGGGCAGGTCGCGCAATGCGCACCGGGCGCGCGGGTGCATTTCGTCACCCATTCGATGGGCGGGATCGTGCTGCGGCACTGGCTTGCCACCCATCCTGACGCGCCGGTGGGCCGGGTCGTCATGCTGGCGCCGCCCAATCAGGGTTCGGAACTGGTGGATGCCTTGGGTGATCTGGCACTGTTTGACTGGATCAACGGCCCGGCGGGGGCGGAACTGGGCACCGGGCCGGGTTCGGTGCCGCGCGGGCTGCCGGGGGCGGAAGGCTATGAATTGGGGGTGATTGCGGGCAATCTCTCGCTCAACCCCGCCTATTCCGAACTGATCCCGGGCGAGGATGACGGCAAGGTCTCGGTCGCTTCGACCCGGCTTGCCGGGATGCGCGCCCATCTGGTGCTGCCGGTGACGCATACGTTCCTGATGATCAATCCGCTGGTGATCGCCCAGGTGGCCAGCTTTCTGGAACAGGGGCGCTTTCAGCCGGAAATGACCACCCGAGCGGCGCTTGCGATGTTGTGGCGCGGCTGACCGGGGCTGTCAGCCCTGACCGGCGAAGAGGGTGCGCAGCGCCTCGGTGTCGATGGCGGGCAGGATTTCGCCCTCGGGTTTGACCTTGGCCACGGGTTCCCCTGCCACCATGGCATTGACCACCGCCTCTTCCACCGCCTCGGCCGCGGCGAGGTAGAGCGGGTCGATCCATTCGTTGTTCAGCTCCACCCGCGTCAGCAGGGCAGGGCTTTCCTGCGGCAGGGGGCCGATGTCGGCGGTGGAAAAGGCGATGAAGATGTCGCCCGAACTGTTGCCCCCCGGCGTGCCGCCCCGGGCAATGCCCATACCCGCCCGCCGCGCCAGATGCCGCAACGAGACCCGGCTCAACGGTGCATCGGTGGCGATCACCACGATGACCGAACCCATTTCCTTGACCTGAAACGCGCCCTTGGGCTGCAACTGCCCCACCGGCTGGCCCAGAATCCGCAGCCAGTCGCGCCGCCCGTGATTGGCCTGCACCAGAACGCCCAGCATGTAGTCCGCCCCGCCGATCCCGACCCGGCGCGAGGCGGTGCCGGTGCCGCCCTTGAACTCATAGGCGATCATGCCATTGCCGCCGCCGGTCGAGCCTTCGGCGACGGGACCGCCCTTTGCGCTTTGAATGGCGGCAATGGCATCTTCGGGGCGAACATGCAGGGCGTTGATATCGTTCAGGATGCCGTCATAGGTTTCGGCCACGACCGGCATGGCCCAGCCATGCTTGTGCCGGAAGAAATCGGCATAATGGTCGATCATCCAGCGGGTGGCGCCGTGATGCACGGCGCCGATGCCATGGGTGTTGGTGATGCAGACCGGGCCGATGAAATAGCCCGCATCCTCGATCCAATGCGTTCCCGTCATCTCGCCATTGCCGTTCAGCACGGCAACTCCGGCGCGGACCGGCAAGGGCTGTCCGGCATCGGGGCGGGGGCGGATGGCGGTGACGCCGGTGCGCATCTTGCGCGCCGGGTCGGTCAGCGTGGCAAAGCCCACCTGCACGCCTGCGACATCGGTGATGGCATTCAGCGGCCCGGGCGTGCCGGGAAAGGGCAGGCCAAGGTCACGGGCGCGGGGCTTGGGGTTGGAGGACATGATCACCACGGGTTTCAGGTTCGGATTTCAGCAGCAGGGCCAGCGCCAGCACCGTCAGCGCCACCCCGATCAGCACCACCGGCGGCGGCGCGCCATGGTTCAGCGCAATCTCCCACAGAATCACCCATGAGGGGACCAGATAGGTATAGGCCATTACCTTGGCCGCCGGCAGCCGCAGCACCGCATATTGCAACAGGACGAAGGTCATCGCTGATGCCGCGACCGAGACATAGACAAGGCAGATCCAGACGATCGGCGGCAGCGCGGCCCAGTCGGTTTCCAGCACCGCCCGCCAGCCCCAAAGGCACAAGAGCGCAAAACCCGCCAGCATCATGCCAAAGGTGAAGACCACCGCAGGCTCTCCGCGGTTCAGGCGGCGCACCATGGGGGCGTAAAGCGCATGGGCGACGCAGCCCCAGAAATAGATCACCTCGCCCCGGCCGACATGCAGCCCGACCGCCGCCCGCCAGTCGCCGCGAAAGATCACCCAAAGCGCGCCAAGCGCCCCTAGCGCCAGCGCAAGCGCCATGCGCCGCGTGGTGATCTGGCGCAGCACAAGCCAGCCAAAGCCGGCGGCAAGGATCGGCGTCAGGGTAAAGACCGCCGCCGCAGGCACCGCGGCGGCGGTGCGCAGCCCCTCGAACATCAGCACGAAATAGGCCGCCAGCAGCGCCCCCAGCACCAGATAGCGCCAGGGCGCCCGCGCCGCGCTGCGTGGCAGGCCAGTGGTGGCCAGCGCCGCCGCCCCCACCAGCGCGCCCGCCAGCGCAAAGCGTGCCACCGTCAGCGCCGCGGGCGAGACCAGCGGCGCCGCCATGGCGCCAAGGCTGAACGACCCGGCCACCAATGCCGAAAACGCCAGCATTGCCAAATGGCCACGGGCAGGGGGCGAAAGGCTCACACGCAGGCCCAGCCTGTCGCCGCCGTCTTGAGGCAGGCAAGAAAGCTTTGCACCTTGAGCGTGCGGTGCAGATCGACATGGGTGACGATCCAGAGCGGCGCCTCCCATTCGGGGATCGGCGCCATCACCTCGACCAGATCGGGGTGGGTCGAGGCATAGTGGCTGTTGCAGAAGCCCAGACCCATCCCGGCCTCAAGTGCGGCCAGATTGGCCGAGGGTTCGGTGATGCGCAGGGTGATGCGGTCCGCCGGAACCCTCTCACGCAGCCAGCGGTAGAAGGGGGCACGGCTGTCGGGCTGATCGGGACCGATAAAGCGGTGATGCGCCAGCTCCTCGACCGAGGCCGGCATCCCGTTGGCCGCGATATAGCTGCGCGCGGCATAAAGCCCGTTCTTCATCCGGCCCAGAGGCTGCACCACATTGTCGGGTTCCTGCGGGGTGTCGCCGGCGCGGATCGCCACATGCGCCTCGCCGTAGTCCAGCCGGAAGACCCGCATATCGGTCAGGAAACGGATCACCACCTTGGGATGCGCGGCCTGATAGGCGGCCAGAACCGGGGTCAACAGATCGGCGACGCCGGTGATGGCGGTCACCACCATTTCGCCCGCGACCTCTTCGCCCTGACCCTTGATGCGGCTGGCAAGCTGGCCGAACTGCTCTTCGGTGGTCTGCGCCACCGCCAACAGGTCACGCCCGGATTCGGTGGGGGTGTAGCCGCGCGCATGGCGCTGAAACAGCTTGGACCCCAGCCGCTTTTCCAGCGCATCGATATGGCGGATCACGGTGGCATGATGCACGCCCAGCACCTCGGCCGCGCCCGAAACGGTGCCCAGCCGGGCAACCTGATAGGCGGTTCGGATCTCGTCCCAGTTTTCCATGGCAAGCCCTTTGTGCGTCTGCGCACAGAAAAGGCGCAATATGGCCGCTTCGGCAAGAGGCTTTTGTTGCCAGACCCGCCCGACAGGCGCAGAATTCCCCAAGGGAGGCGCCCATGAAGATCACCGAATATTCCGCCACGCGGCTGCAATTGCGGGCCTTTCCATGGGGTCTGGCCCTCGGGTTGATCGCGGTCATGGCGGTGCCCTCGCTGATGGCTTTCGGCTATCTGCGGGCGCAGATGTGGCTGGCGGCGGCGGTGCTGGCGGGGATTGCGCTGATCCTGCTGGTCGGTTGCTTTGGCGTTTTCGTCAAGCGGCAGGTGATCACACTGGACCGGGGCACGGGGCAGGTGACGGTCGATCAGCGCGGCATTTTCGGCGCCGCGCGCAAGAGCTATGCCTTGCAGGGGCTGCGCGGTGCCTCGGTGCAGGCCACGCTGATGAAGGACGATCCGACACGGCGCGACCGGGTGAACGGGCGGTTGGCCAAGCGTCGGCCCGATGTGCGGGTGTTCCGTCCGGTGCTGGTCTGGCAAACCGGCCGCAGCGAGCCGCTGATCGAGATGTATTCCAGCGGCCCCGCCGCCGAGATCGTTGCCGCCGCCATCAACGGCTGGATGGAGGGCGATCCGGCGCCACGCCGCCCCATTAGTCTGCCCGAAAGCAAGGGCGGCGCTTGACTCGCGCGGCAGACCGGCGTATCCGCGCCTGAATTCCCCGGAGGCTTGCCGCTTCCGGTCCCTTGGCACATGCCGGGATCGCCACCTGTCAGCGCGTTGCGCCCACAGGTGCCGTTTCGCATTGGCCTTGGGAAATCCCCGCCGGTTCCCATATGGGGGCCAGACCGCAAGCAGGAGCGCCGCGATGTTTGAAAGCCTCTCAGAACGCCTTGGCAGCGTCTTCGACCGTCTGACCAAACAGGGCGCCCTGTCCGAAGCCGATGTCGATGCCGCGCTGCGCGAAGTGCGGGTCGCGTTGCTGGAGGCCGATGTTTCGCTGCCGGTGGCGCGTGATTTCGTGAAGGCGGTCAAGGGCAAGGCCACCGGGCAGGCGGTGACCCGTTCGGTCACCCCCGGTCAGCAGGTCGTCAAGATCGTGCATGACGAGCTGGTCCGCGTTCTGGCGGGCGAGGGCGAGCCGGATGCGCTGAAGATCGACAACCCGCCTGCGACGATCCTGATGGTCGGTCTGCAAGGCTCGGGCAAGACCACGACCACGGCCAAGCTGGCCAAGCGTCTGAAGGAAAAGAACGGCAAGCGGGTGCTTCTGGCCTCGCTCGACACCAACCGCCCGGCGGCGATGGAGCAGCTTGCCATTCTGGGCAGCCAGATCGGGGTGGACAGCCTGCCCATCGTCAAGGGCGAAAGCGCGGTGCAGATCGCCAAGCGGGCGAAGACGCAGGCCAATCTGGGCGGCTATGACGTGCTGTTCCTCGATACCGCCGGTCGTCTGCACATCGACGAAGTGCTGATGGACGAGGTTCAGGCGGTGCGCGACATCGCCGCCCCGCGCGAAACGCTGCTGGTGGTCGATGGCCTGACCGGGCAGGACGCCGTGAACGTGGCGACCGAGTTCAATGCCAAGGTCGGCATTTCCGGTGTGGTCCTGACCCGGATGGACGGCGACGGTCGCGGCGGTGCCGCCCTCTCAATGCGCGCCGTTACCGGCAAGCCGATCCGCTTTGTCGGCCTTGGCGAAAAGATGGACGCCATCGAGACCTTCGAGGCGGAGCGCGTCGCGGGCCGCATCTTGGGCATGGGCGATATCGTGGCCCTTGTGGAAAAGGCGCGCGAGACGTTCGAGGCCGAGCAGGCCGAGCGGATGGCCAAACGCTTCCAGAAGGGGTTGTTCAACATGAACGACCTGCGGATGCAGTTGGAACAGATGCTCAAGATGGGCGGGATGCAGGGCCTGATGGGGATGCTGCCCGGCATGGGCGGCATGGCCAAGAAGGCCGAAGAGGCGGGCTTCAACGACCGGATGCTGAAACGCCAGATCGCGCTGATCCAGTCGATGACCAAGAAAGAACGCGCCAACCCCGATCTTCTGGCCGCCAGCCGCAAAAAGCGGATTGCCGCCGGGGCGGGGCTGGATGTCGCCGATCTGAACAAGCTGCTGAAACAGCACAAGCAGATGGCCGACATGATGAAGAAGATGGGCAAGGGTGGCATGATGAAACAGGCCATCAAGCAGATGATGGGCAAGGGCGGTATGCCCGACATCTCCAAAATGTCGCCCGAAGAAATGGCCGAGGCCGCCAAGGGCGTGCAGCAGGGCATGGGCATGGGCGGCGGCTTCCCCGGAATGCCGCGCGGGATGAGCCTGCCTTCGGGCCTGTCGGGGCTGATGAAGAAGAAATGACCACCGCCCTGCGCCCGCAGTTGACCGGCCTGCCCGTTCTGGAAACAGAGCGGCTGGTTCTGCGTGCGCCTGTTGCGGCCGACTGGCCTGCATTCCGCGATTACCGCCTGTCGGAGCGCACGGTATTTACCGGCGGGCCCAAGAAGGAACGCGAGGCGGCAGAGCAATTCACCTCATTCTTTGGCCATTGGGTGCTGCGCGGCTTTGGCCGTCTGATCATCGAAGAGCGTGCGGCGGGGCTGCCCGTTGGCCACGTCGGCCCGATGCAATGGGAAGACGGCGCGCAGGCCGAACTGACATGGTCGCTCTGGACCGCTGCGGCCGAGGGCAGGGGCCTTGCCACCGAGGCGGCCACGGCGATGCAGGCTTGGGTCTTTGGCCCGCTGGGCCTGACTTCGGCGCGCGCCGAAGTGCATCGGGACAACGCCGCCTCCCATGCCATCGCCCGGCGTCTGGGTGGGCGGCTGGCGCCCGATATGCGCCCCGTCTGGATGGACGAAGGCGCGATTTACCTGTTTGACGGGGCCGCTGCATGATCCGCCGCCCCGACAGCATTGCCTTCCCCTCGGCGCCCGTTCTGACCACGGAACGCCTGACGTTGCGGATGCCGGTCTATGCCGATTTCGCGCATCGGCTGGCCTTCTACGCCTCGGACCGCGCGGTCTGGGAGGGCGGGCCGTTTGCCGCCGAACAGGCATGGCGCATCTTTGCTTCGGAAGTGGGGCAATGGCCGCTGATGGGGTTCGGCCCCTTCTCGATGGAGATGGGCGGCACTTACGTCGGCGAGGTCGGCATCTATCAGCCCGAGGGCTATCCTGAACCCGAACTCGGCTGGTTCGTGACCGATGCCGCCGAAGGGCAGGGCATCGCCGCTGAAGGCGCGCGGGCCGTGATGGCATGGGCGCGGGCAAGTTTCGGCTGGGACCACATCGACAATTACATCGACCCGGGCAATGTCCGCTCGATCGCTTTGGGCAAGCGGCTGGGCGGGGTGATCACCGATGCCCCCGGCGCCGACCCGACCGATGTGGTGATCCGCCATGACCTGCGGGGGCTGGCATGATCGAGCTTCGTGGCATTCCCCGGCTGGAAACCCCGCGCCTTGTGCTGCGCGCGCCCAAGTCGGGCGATTTCGAGACTTGGGCCGCCTGCGCCGGCAGCGACCGCGCCCGCTATATCGGCGGGCCGATCGACCGCAATCTGGCGTGGCGGGCCTTCTGCCATCTGACCGGCCATTGGGTGCATCGCGGCTATTCGATGTTCATCTTTGCCGACCGCGAGACGGATGCCCCCCTTGGCATGTGCGGTCCGTGGTTCCCCGAAGGCTGGCCCGAGCCGGAAATCGGCTGGACCGTCTGGGCGCCCGAGGCCGAGGGCAAGGGCTTTGCCTTTGAAGCGGCGACGGCGGCGCGCGACTGGGCCTATTCTGTGCTGGGCTGGACCACGGCGATCAGCCTGATTGCGGTCGGCAATGACCGTTCGGCGGCGCTGGCCAGGCGGATGGGCTGCACGCTGGAAGACGAATACACCCACGCGCAGCACGGCCCGATGCAGGTCTGGCGCCACCCGTCGCGGAGGGCCTTTGCCTGATGCCGTTCCCGATCCGCCCCGACACCCGGCGCCCCGCCGCCCAACCTGTGAGGACCGCATGACCGTTGACGCCGCCACCCGCGCCGCCGCGCTGCTCAAGGAACACCGCGAGTCGATCGACCGGCTGGACGCCATTCTGGTCTTCACCCTGGCGGAGCGGTTCAAGCACACGCAGGGCGTGGGCCGGCTCAAGGCCGAACACGGGCTGCCGCCCTCGGACCCGTCGCGGGAGGAACGTCAGATCGCCCGGCTGGAGCGGCTGGCGGAGGAGGCGAACCTTGACCCCGAGTTTGCCAAGAAATTCCTGAACTTCATCATCTCCGAAGTCATCAGGCATCACGAGAAACTACAGAAATGAAACCCCGTAGGATGGGCAATATTGCCCATCCTACATCTGCCATCCCAAGGAGAACCAAAATGGCAACGAAAATCCGTCTCGCCCGCGGTGGGTCCAAGAAGCGCCCGCACTACTCGATCGTCCTGTCGGACTCGCGGATGCCCCGCGATGGCCGTTTCCTGGAAAAGCTGGGCGTCTATGACCCGATGCTGGCCAAGGACGACGAAAAGCGCGTGGTGATGAACCTCGACCGCGTCAAGGAACTGCTGGCGCAGGGCGCCCAGCCGACCGACCGCGTTGCGCGTTTCCTGGAATCGGCCGGCGTTCTGGCCAAGAAGGTCCGCGCCAACACCAAGGCCGCCGTCCCCGGCAAGCAGATGGCCGAGCGCGCCGCCAAGAAGGCCGCCCGCGCTGCCGCTCCGGCTTCGGAATAATATCCCGTCAGAGGCGGCCCCCGTTTACGGTCAGGGCCGCCTCCACCCCCACAGCGGAGGGCCGTCATGGCTGCTGACAGCGACCGCATCTGCATCGGTTCCATCGCGGGCGCCTTTGGCGTTGGCGGCGAGGTGCGGCTGAAAAGCTTCTGCGCCGAGCCGACGGCGATTGCCGATTACGGCCCCGTCTTTACCGAAGACGGCAGCCGCAGCTTCAAGATTACCCTGACCCGCCCTGTCGCAGGCGGGCTTGGCGCGCGCCTGTCGGGCGTGAAGACCAAGGAAGAGGCCGATGCCCTGCGCGGTGCCGGGCTTTATGTGGACCGGACGCGGCTGCCCAAGCTGCCCGACGATGAATTCTACCACGCCGATCTGATCGGGCTTGAGGTGCGCGACACCGGCGGCGCCCTGCTGGGCCTGCTGCACGCGATCCACAACCACGGCGCGGGCGATATCCTTGAGGTGACGGGCAATGGCCGCAAGGTGGCGCTGATGATCCCCTTCACCCGCGCGGCGGTGCCGACGGTCGATCTGGCCGCGCGCCGGATCATCGCCGACCTGCCCGAGGGGCTGGACTAAAGCCGCATCCGCCGTCACCTTGCGCGGCAAAGGCGGGACAAACCATGCGTATCAGGATGTTGATGGCGGCGACGGCGCTGCTTTATCTCGGCCCGCTTCTGGCGGGGCTGGCCGGGTTCGGCTGGCCGATGGTCTATGCCTTTGCCACCATCTTCACCCTGTGGCTGATCACGATGCGGCCCGGCGACTGGCCGCGTGACCTGTCGGCTTGGGCCCGCCCCGAGGTGCCGGTACGGGCGTTGGGGCAGGTGGTGGTGCAGGTGCTGCTGGTGGCGCTGATGTTCGGCATCGGCCGGGGGATCGGCGGGGTCATGGGCTTTTTGCCGCCCCTGCCGGTGGCGCTGCCGCTGGGTCTCTCGCTGCTGTCGATTCCCGTGGCGCGGCTGGTCTGGAACCCGGTCAAGGCGGCGGAAATGGATGCCTTCCTGACCGGGGCGCTGGCGCAGATCGAGGGGCTGCCGCGAGAGGCGCCGCCGGATGGCGGCATGATCGACCGCTTTCTGGCCGAGCTTGACGCACTGCCCGACGATGCCCCCGCAGCGGTGGCCCGGCTGATGCATCGCGCCATCGAAGAGCTGGACCCCCGCGCCCTGCAAGAGCGGCTCTTGGCCCGCGTCGCCGGAACGCCGCGCCGGGCCGACTGGCAGGCGCTGATCCTGCACGCGACCGAGGGCAGTGCGGTGCATTTCGGCGGCGGCGATTATCCCACCCGCTGCCTGATGCTGTTGCCCGACGACCCCGCTTTGCTGACGCTTTATGCAACCGAACTGGTCCGCAGCCTGTCAGACGACCCCGGGCTTTGGGATGCCTGCCCCAGCCCGGAAACCCTGATGGCGCGGATCGACCGGGTGGCGGACAGCGCGGCCGAAATGCCGCTGCGCGACCTTATGGCGCTGACCATGGATCTGGCCCCCCGGGGATAGCCCATGCGCATCGTGCTGCACGCAGGGTTTCACAAGACGGGCACCAGCAGCGTGCAGGCCGCCCTCGCAGCCCATCGTGCCGCGCTTGGCCCGCGCTTTCTGGTGCAGACCGCCGCCCTGTCGCGCCCTTTGGCGGCGGCGGGCAGGGCGGCACTTGCCACCTCGGTTGAGCCGTCCGCCCTGCCGGATTTGCGCAACGCATTGGCGCTTTGGCTGGGCGGGTTGCGGTTGCGGCCGCATCAGGGCTTGCTGATCTCATGCGAGGATCTGGTGGGCCACATGCCCGGGCGCCTTGGCCGCATGGATTATGCCGCGGCAAGGTTCCTGCTGCCCGAGGTGGTGCAGGCGCTGCAAAGCCGCTTTCCCGCCGCCGAGGTCGAGGTGCTGTTGACGACGCGGGCCGGGCCGGACTGGCTGCGCTCGATCCACTGGCAATTGTCCAAACATCCCGACATGGTGCTGACCGCCCGCGCCTTTGCCCGCAACTATGCCGCCGCCGCCGATCCCGGCGCGATTCTGCGGGATCTGGTGCCGCTGCTGGCCCCGGCCCGATTGCATGAGGTGCCGCTTGAACTGCTGGCACCGCGCCGTCTTGGCCCGGTCGAGGCGCTGTATGATCTGATCCGCCTGCCCGATGCCCTGCGCAGCACCCTGTCCCGGGTGCCGCCGGTGGGGCGCAACACGCCGGTGGATCTTGCCGATACCTTCGTGCGGCTGAACCGGGCCGGGCTGGACCCCGACGAGCTTGACCGTATCAAGCATGAGATGGTCACGCTGGCCCGGCTGCTGGTCGAGGGCAAGCCGCCGCTTTCCAGCGGGCCGCCGATCGACTAGAACCCGGGCATGACTGACGAACCCGCACCCCAGCCGACGAAATCCCATGGCCGCCTGTCGATCCGCGCCAGCCTGAAACCGCGCGACCTGATGGAAGAGGCGCCCCGCTTGAAAGGCGCGTGGGAGGCACGGGTGATCACCCTTTTCCCCGAGGCGTTTCCGGGCACGCTGGGCCTGTCGCTGACCGGCAAGGCGCTGGATATCGGGCTCTGGCGGTTGCAGACCATCCATCTGCGACAATTCGGCGAAGGCAAGCATCGCAATGTCGATGACACGCCCGCGGGGGGCGGTGCAGGCATGGTGCTGCGCGCCGATGTGCTGGACCGCGCCCTGCGCCACGCGGCCGAGGATACGCCCGACCGCGCCCACTGGCCGGTGGTCTATCTGTCCCCGCGGGGCCGTCCGTTCGATCAGGCGGCGGCGCGGCGGCTGGCCGCCTGCGACGGCATGACCCTGCTCTGCGGCCGGTTCGAGGGGGTGGACCAGCGGCTTTTGGACCATTGGAATATCGAAGAGATTTCGCTGGGCGATTTCGTTCTGACCGGCGGCGAGATTGCGGCGCAGGCCGTGCTGGATGCCACCGTGCGGCTGTTGCCCGGCGTGCTGGGCAATCAGGCGTCAACCGAAGAGGAAAGTTTTTCCGAGGGGCTGCTGGAGCATCCGCAATATACGCGGCCGCAGGTCTGGGAAGGGCGCGAGATTCCGGCGGTGCTGACCAGCGGCAACCACGCCGAAATCGCCCGCTGGCGCCGGGCCGAGGCAGAGCGCATCACTGGCGAACGGCGGCCTGACCTGCTGGCGCGCCTGCCGCGCGGCTAGAGGTCTCGGCGCAGCACCAGCCCCATCAGCTCAACCCGCGCGCCCTCCGGTCCGCCGCTGCTGCTCTGCGGCACGCTGACCAAGGTGCCGAACTGTGGTGTAGCAGAGATCGACAGGGTGATCCGCCCTTCGGCATCCGGCAAAAGCGCCGGCACCGCCTTGACCCCGGCCAGAAAGCTGACCGCCAGCTTGGAATAGCGGGTCGTCAGAGGCATGGTCGCCGAAGTCTTGCCGCGCAAGTTCAGGAAACCCCAGGATTCGACCCGGTTCATGGCAAGCCCCGACAGGGCGTTTCCGGCACCGATATCGACCGTCAGGGTATCGCCCTCGCCCAGCACGTGGCTGGAAATGGTCATCAGCGAATTGGTGCGCACCAGCGGCTGATCCGTCAGGTCGCCAGCAAGGATCGTGCGGAAATCGTGGCCAAGCGAAACCGGCGACAGCGCGGCACCGTCAAGGCTTTTCATCTTGGCAATCGCCAGTTTGCCGACAATCCGTCCGATCGCGGGTTTGAGATGGGACTGGTCCTTGAAGAAACCGGCTGGCTTTTGCGGTTTGAACAGGGTGGCGGTGCGCACAAAATCGTAGCCGTCGATGTAGCCCGCCTGAAATTCCGCCGCGACCTGCCGGTGGATCACATCCGCAATGTTGCGCTTTCGCACGCCACCCAGCGTCGGCATGATCATGACCACGGGTTTGCACCCGGCGCTGACGGCCCTTGCACAGGCCCAACGCAGGTTGTCGCGGATCTGATCGGCACTCAGCACGCCCTTGGTGTATTGCAGCACATCGTTGATCGAGGTTTCGATCACCAGAAAGTCGAATTCGGCCAGATCCTCGTTCGCCAGAAAATACGGCAAGATGATCGAAGAGGACGCCCCCATCCCATGATATTTAAACCGGGTGACAGCGCTGTTGCTTTCAAACTCGGCGCGGTATCCGTCCTTGAAGATCGAGTTGGAGGTTCCAACCAGCATAACCCGCATGTGTGATATTCCTGGCACTTGGCCGGGGCAGGGGCCCCGCCTGTTTTGCACCATCAAGGCACAGTCAATGGGGCGGCGCAACCTGATCTGGCCGATTTGGGCAGACTGGGGCAGACATGGCCGGGCGACTGTGGCAGGCAATACGGCGCGCGGTGCCGATGCCGTCCCGCCGGGCAAATCCCTTGACCGTCGGCCCTGTCACCCCTATACGCGCCCTGTCCGGGGCCTTGGCCCGCCGGACCCGATTCCCATGGCCTTTGCCCTCATCCGCTTCGCCGGGGGTCAGCCCGGGGTCGGCCCCCAAAAGCAGGCCCCATCTCTGGCGGGCTTACCCGGAAAGGGTAGGGACCCGGTCGAAGACCAAGAGCGCTGGTGCGGCATCATCTTCGGGGCATTACCCCGAGCATCGAAAGGACTTGCGATGAACCTGATCGCACAGATCGAGGCGGAGCAGATCGCCGCCCTCGGCAAGACCATCCCGGATTTCAAGGCCGGTGACACCGTTCGCGTCGGCTACAAAGTGACCGAAGGCACCCGTTCGCGCGTGCAGAATTACGAAGGCGTCGTGATCGGCCGTAAGGGTGGCGCGACCATCTCGGCCTCGTTCACCGTCCGCAAGATCTCGTTCGGCGAAGGTGTCGAGCGCGTGTTCCCGCTCTACTCGACCAACATCGACAGCATCGAAGTGGTGCGTCGCGGCAAGGTCCGTCGCGCCAAGCTCTACTATCTGCGCTCGCGTCGCGGCAAATCGGCCCGGATCGCGGAAGTCACGAACTACAAAGCCAAAGACGAGTAAGGAGCGGACAGATGAAAAGCGGTATTCACCCCGATTATCACACGATCACCGTCAAGATGACGGATGGTTCGACCTACGAGACCCGCTCGACCTGGGGCAAGGAAGGCGACACTCTGGCGCTCGACATCGACCCGCTCGCGCATCCGGCCTGGACCGGCCAGTCGGCCAAGCTGATGGACACCGGCGGCCGCGTGTCGAAGTTCAAGAACAAGTATGCAGGTCTGGGCTTCTGAGCCTGACCCATGCAGCGATCAAGGCGCGTCCCCCGGGGCGCGCCTTTTCATTTGCGGGGGGCGGCGAAAGGCGACAGGGTTCGAGGATGATGCCGATTCGCCTTTTGTGCCTTGCCCTCGTGCTGGCCGCCGTGCCCTCCCGGGCCGATATCTTTGACGATCTGTCGGGCCGCTTCGGCGCAACCTCCAATCCCAACACCTGCGCGCGAAATCCCCATCGCGTGCGCTTTGATGCCGCCCGCAGCCGGGCTTTCTTTGTCTGGGACCACCCGATTACCGATTTTCGCGGCGAAGAGCGGCTGGAAGGCAGCTATGAGGTTCTGGGCCATGATGCCGACACGATCACGATGCGGATCGAAGGGGAAACCCGGCTGACCGAGGATGGTGCCCCGGCGGTCTGGATCATGCGGCGGGTGGCGGCACTGGACGGCTATTGCTGGGGCCGCACCGACTGGCCTGCGGGCCGCTGCGTGAATGTGACGATCCGCTGCCCTGAAGCGGCGCCGACCTCATAGCGCGTCGCGGAACGCTTCCCTTCGCGGCCCCGGCCCCTTATAGCGGAAGTCCGCCGAGATCGGCCGGTTCTGGGGAAGTCGCAGCATGGCGCATATCATCGTTGTCGGAAACGAAAAGGGTGGCTCGGGCAAATCGACCACCTCGATGCATGTGGCCACCGCGCTGGCGCGGCTGGGCCACCGGGTTGGGGCGCTGGACCTTGACCTGCGGCAGAAAAGCTTTGGCCGCTATGTCGAGAACCGCCGGGCCTATCTGGCGCGGCAGGGGCTTGATCTGCCGGTGCCCGATTACCGCGACCTGCCCGACCTTGCCCCGGCGCAAATTCCGGCGGGGGAAAACCCCTATGACGCGCGGCTGTCGGCCGCTGTCGCAGCACTGGAGCCGACAAGCGATTTCATCATCATCGACTGCCCCGGTAGCCATACACGGTTGAGCCAGGTGGCCCACAGCCTTGCCGACACGCTGATCACGCCGCTGAACGACAGTTTCGTCGATTTCGACCTGTTGGCGCGCGTCGATCCCGAGACGGGCAAGGTCAAGGGGCCGTCGATCTATTCCGAGATGGTGTGGAACGCGCGGCAGTTGCGGGCGCAGGCCGGGCTGAAGCCGATCGACTGGATCGTGTTGCGCAACCGGCTGGGGGCGCAGGCGATGCACAACAAGAAAAAGGTGGGGGCTGCGCTGGAAGACCTGTCGCGCCGCATCGGCTTCCGCGTGGCGCCCGGCTTTGCCGAGCGGGTGATCTTCCGCGAGCTTTTCCCGCGCGGGCTGACCGTGCTGGACCTGCGCGACACCGGGGTGGATGTGCTGAACCTGTCCAACGTGGCGGCCCGGCAGGAAGTGCGCGACCTGATGAAGGCGCTGAAACTGCCGGGCGTCGAGGTCAGTTTCTGAAAAGCTGATAGGGGCAGCCGCCGTCGCGCCGCCGCTCGCGGATGCCAATGCGGATCAGGCGGCCCTCGAACGGATCGGGGGCCTGCGCCTTGCGGGCGAAAAGGCCGATGCGGGCAAAGAGGGCGCGGACGCGGGTCATGTTGACCTCCCTTGGATGCGATGTCCGGATCAACCTGACGGTGAAGCGCGGCAGGAACATGACCGTCTTGCGGTCATTTCGCTCCCGTTCTGCGCGATCTGGCAACAATCGGTTTCCACCGGCTTGAGGACCGGCCTTCCCCCGTGCGAGAACGGCAGAGCCGAAGGAGCCGCCCCATGACGAACATGCTTTACGATGCCCTCTTCGCACCGCTTGCCGGGCGCCAGACCGTGCTGCTGAAACTGGCCTCGGGGGGCTCGATTTCCGGCGATGCCTTTTTGCGGATGGTGGCGCGGTTCGGTCATGCGCTGCGCGTAGCAGGGGTGCAGCCCGGCGACCGGGTGGCGGTGCAGGTCGCCAAATCGCCCGATGCGCTGGCGGTTTACGGCGCCACGGTGGCGGTGGGGGCGGTTTTCCTGCCGCTTAACACCGCCTACACGCCGGAAGAGGTCGGCTATTTCCTTGGCAATGCCACGCCGCGGGTGTTCCTGTGCGATCCGGTCCGGCAGGCGGCGCTGACGCCAGTTGCGGCACAGCATGGTGCGCGGCTTTTGACGCTGGGGGCGACAGGCGGCGGTGAATTGGCTGAATTGGCCGCCGGTCTGCCCGATACGCTAACCGTCGCGCCGCGCGGGCCAGAGGATCTGGCGGCGATCCTTTACACTTCGGGCACCACGGGGCGCTCGAAAGGGGCGATGCTCAGCCATGACAACCTGCTGTCCAACGCGCGGGTTCTGGCCGATCTCTGGCGCTTTACCGACAAGGATGTGCTGCTGCACGCGCTGCCGATCTTTCACACCCACGGGCTTTTCGTGGCCTCGAACCTCAGCCTGCTGACCGGCGGGTCGATGATCTTCCTGCCGGGGTTTGACGCCGATCAGGCGATCGGCCTTCTGCCGCAGGCGACGGCGATGATGGGTGTGCCGACCTTTTACACCCGGCTGCTGGACGATCCCCGGCTGGACCGGGCGCTGACCGGGCATATGCGGCTGTTCATCTCTGGCTCGGCGCCGCTCCTCGCCGAAACGCACCGCGCGTTTGAAGAGCGCACTGGCCTGCGGATTCTGGAACGTTATGGCATGACGGAAACCAACATGAACACTTCCAACCCCTACGACGGGGAGCGGCGGGCGGGCACGGTTGGCCTGCCCCTCCCGGGGGTGGAACTGCGCATCATGGGCGAGGCGGGTGAAGTGGCCCGGGGTGAGGTTGGCGTGATCGAGGTGCGCGGCCCGAATGTGTTCAAGGGCTACTGGCAGATGCCGGAAAAAACCCGCGAGGAACTGCGCGAGGATGGCTGGTTCATCACCGGCGATCTGGGCACGCAGGATGCCGACGGCTATGTCACCATCGTCGGGCGGGCGAAGGATCTGATCATCACCGGCGGTTACAACGTCTATCCCAAAGAGGTCGAGATGCTGCTGGACGAACAGTCCGGCGTGCTGGAAAGCGCGGTGATCGGCCTGCCGCATCCCGATTTCGGCGAGGCGGTCTTTGCCGTGCTGACGGCGCAGAAGGGCGTCACGCTTGATGCAGGCGCCGTGCTGGCGGGGCTGCGCGACCGGCTGGCGCGGTTCAAGCAGCCGAAGGGCGCGCTGGTGGTCGAAAGCCTGCCGCGCAACACCATGGGCAAGGTGCAGAAGAACCTGCTGCGCGCCGAATATGCCGGTTGGTTCAAGGGGTAACCCGGAAAAGTTCAGGCCGCCCCGTGATGGTGCCAGAGAACACCGGGGCGGCCTTGACCGAGCATGACCGGACGGGAAGGTCCGGTGCGGTTGGGGCTGCCCGAAGGTCTTACCATTCCCGTTTCCGCCATTTCACAGAGGGACGTCTGTAGGGCGGAAGATGGCGGAAACGCGACCCGCTGTCAAAATTAATCCTTAATTGATCAGGCTTTGAAACCGGCGCGGGGCGGATGGCGGGGATTGTTCTGCGCTGCGCGAACAATCCCGCAGGTTGTGACGCCGCCCCGCGATTCGCCGGGCCGAAAAATGACAAAAGGCCGGGAAGATCCCGGCCCTTCGGCGCGAATCAGAGGCAGGGTTAGCGCGCGGCGAGGGCGCGGCTTACCGGCTGCGCGATGGCAGGCTTCATCGCTTGCGGGCGGCGGCGGGCGCCCCGGGCCCAAGGCATCGCAACCTGCACCTCGGTCGAGGCGGCGAGGACCGACTTCATCCAGCGGCGTTCTTTTTTCATGGCGGGCTCCTGCGCGTGATCTGTTGGCTTGTTCAACCTTGAGGCCACTATCGCCCGGCTTTGCGGCGGCGTTTTGGCTGCAATTGTGGAATTTTCGCCCAAGTCAGGGGGCGGGGTGCCGCGATTGTGGCGGCGGCTTTCCTGTTCCAACCCGTTGTTATCTATCGGATAAACCAAGTTCAGGAAACAGTGCCGTGCGATTGTTTCCTGAATTGCGGCAAATCCGGGCCGTTTTCTGCCCTAAAGCCGGATCACCGAGATCAGACGGCCATAATCCACTTCACCGGCATGGGTAGTGCGGCGGTAGGAATAGAATCGCTCGGGGTCGCGGTAGGTGCAATGCCGGGTCCATTCGGCATGGCCCACCCCCGCCTGACGCAACCGCCAAAGCCCATAGGCGGGCAGGTCGAACAGCATCCGGTCGCCGTTGCCACCCGCGAAAAACCGGCGCGTCTCGGGGTCGTCGTCGGTGAAGGTCTCATAGAACTCCGGTCCGACCTCATAGGCGGCCTGGCTGATGCAGGGGCCGATCACGGCGGCGATGTTGGCACGCTTGGCCCCCAATGCCTCCATCGCGTCCAGAGTCGCCTCAAGCACACCGTCCTTTGCCCCGCGCCAGCCGGCATGGGCGGCCCCCACCACGCCCGCCGCAGCATCGGCGAACAGCACAGGCTGGCAATCGGCGGTCAGCACCGCCAGCGCCACGCCGGGCGTCGCGGTGACCATGGCATCGGCGCGCGGGCGGATCGGCTGGGCGGCGGTCACCGTCAGCACATCGGGCGAATGCACCTGATGCACCGTCATCATCTGATCCGGGGGGACACCCATCGCCTCGGCCACGCGGGCCCGGTTGATCGCCACGATCTCGGCCAGATCAGAGCTGCCGGTGCCGCAGTTCAGCCCGGCGAAAATGCCGGACGATGCCCCCCCCTTGCGGGTGAAGAAGCCATGCCTGACCGGCAGCGCGTCGGAGGTGATGAATTCCAGCATCAGTCGAATCCCGGCGGCGGCGGTGCGGTGGCGGGCAGAACCGCCAGCGCCTTGAACAACTCTCCCATTTCGGCGGGGTCGGTCAAGCGGCGTGTCGCGGCAAGATGCGCCTCAAGCGCCGCGCCGGTCAGCCCCTGTGCCAGCCGGGTCGCCCGCGCCTCGATCCCCAGCGCGCGCAGAAGGCGGCCTTGGGCGGTATAGCGGTGCGCCAGCCCGTCGGCCCCGGCGGCCAGTGCGGCGAAATCGACATGCGCGGTCAGGTCGGCCAGCCCGGGTTCTGCCAGCGGGTCTGCAAAGGCATGGTGGCGCAGCGCCTGCAGGGTGTCGCCCTTGGACTGCCAGCCGCCATAGTCGAGGATCAGTGCCAGCCCGCCATGATCCCGCAGGCGGCGGGCGATATGGGCCATATGCCGCTGCGCCTCGGGGCAGGTTTCCACCACGGTTCCGGGCGGATCGCCGGGGAAGGCGGCGGTCAGGTCGGGGCGCGACTGTGGCTCGGAGAGGCCAAAGCACAGGGCGCCGTCGCGCAGACCCACCAGACGCTCGCACCAGCCCCGCGCGTCGCGTTGGTATTGGTGGACCGGCAGGGCATCAAAGAATTCATTCGCCAGCAGGAACAGTGGCCGGTCGGGCAGATCGGCGGTGTCATCCAGCCAGAGCGGCGCGTGGGGTGCCAGCGTGGCCGCCTGCACGCCCCGCAGCCGGGGCGAGGCTTCGACCAGCACCACCTGCGCCGCGGCATGAAACCCGGGCACCCCGCGCGTGGCGCGCAGCACATCGGCCATCAGCGTGCCGCGCCCCGGGCCAAGCTCGGCCAGCGTGAAGGGCGCGGGGCGACCAAGGTCCAGCCAGTGTTGGGCAAGGCACAGGCCCAGCAATTCGCCGAACATCTGCGAGATTTCGGGGGCGGTGGTGAAATCGCCCTCGGCCCCGAAAGGCGGTCGGGTGGTGTAATAGCCATGCTGGGGGTGCAGCAGGCATTCGGCCATGTAATCGGCCAGGCTGATCGGCCCCGTTGCGGCGATCCGCGCCCGGAGGATATCGGCAAGCGCCGTCATGCGCGCCGGGCGCGCAGCATGAACCACAGGCCCGCCGCGATCATCGGCAGCGACAGAAGCTGCCCCATGGTCAGGCCCCAGCCCTGCACATGCACGGCAAGGCCAAGCGGATTGCCCAGCGTGACGAATTGCGCATCGGGCTGGCGGACAAATTCGACGAGGAAGCGCGACAGGCCATAGCCGGCAAAGAACAGCCCCGCGACCCGGCCCGGCCAGCGCAGCCAGCCCCAAAGCCAGATGGCTGCGGCCAGCAGCGCGAAGAGCACCACACCTTCAAGCGCCGCCTCATAAAGCTGGCTGGGATGGCGGGCACAAACGGTCAGCATGTCGGGGCAGGTCTGCGCCGCCTCGCCCGGGAAAGCCACTCCCCAGGGCAGGTGCGTCGGGCGGCCCCAAAGCTCGGCATTGATGAAATTGGCGATGCGCCCCAGAAACAGCCCGGCGGGCGTCGCAATGGCCATCAGGTCGGCCATGGTCAGCATCGGGATGCCTTCGCGGCGGCAGAACAGCACCCCCGCCGCGACCACGCCAAGGAACCCGCCGTGGAAAGACATCCCCCCCTCCCACACCCGGAAGATGTGGCTGGGGTTGGCGGCAAAGAAATCCCATTGGTAGAAGAACACATAGCCCAGCCGCCCGCCCAGGATCACCCCGGCGATGACCCATGTCAGCAGCCGCTCGATCTGGTCGGCGGTCACCGGCGGCGGGCCGGACCACAGCCGCGGCGTGGCCAGAATGCGGGTGATCAGCTTCCACCCCACGATCAGGCCGACGATATAGGCCAGCGCATACCAGCGCAGGGTCAGCGTCACCGGCCCCAGCGGGATCGAGAAGATGTCGGGCGAAATCTCGGGGAAGGGGATGTAGGACATGCGCTCCTCGGTCTCAGATGGCGCCTTGTTGGGCGAGGGGCGGGGCGATGTCAACGCCCGGGGGAGGCTGCGCACCGGCCACCCTTGCCCCGGACGGCCCAATCGCTAGAATGTGAGCAGCATTTCAGCCAAGGATAGCCCCATGACCACCTCTGCGCCGGAAACCCAAATCGTCACCCGCTGGAAAGTGGCCTGCGACGGGGGCGAAGGTGCGCTGGGCCATCCGCGCGTCTGGCTGACCATTCCCGAAGATACCGGCTTTGTCGAATGCGGCTATTGCGACAAACGCTATGTGATCGACCGCGACCACGCCCACGACGACCACTAGTGCCATGGGCCGCTGGCTTACCCGGCTGGCGGCGCTGGTGCTGGCGCTGCCGGTCCTCTATTTTCTGGCAGGTTTCGTCGGGGCGCTGATCCCCGGCGGCGGCGAGGGGGCCGAGGGGCCGGCGACGGTGCGGATCGGTTTGCTGCGCGGCCCGATACACTATGATTTCCTCTTGCCGGTGGATGAACGGACCCGCCCCGCCTTTGCCTTTGCCGAAGCGCAAAAGGGGGTGCCGGTGTCGCATCCGCAGGCGCGCTGGATCGTGCTGGGCTGGGGCAGCGCGGCGTTCTACACCACGGCGGGCAGCTATGCCGACATCACGGCGGGCGCCGTCTGGACCGCGGCCACCGGCGATGATGCCGTGATGCGGGTGGATGTGCTGGCGGCGTTTCCTGCCGGTGCCGAGGGGCCGCGCTGGCTGGACATCACGCCTGCCCAATATGCCCGGCTGCTGACCGGAATCGAAGCCAGCTTTGTCCGGGCGGACGATGGCCAGCCGCAGCCGCTGCCGGTTGCAGGGCTGACGGGCAGCGACGGGTTCTGGCGCGGCACCGGGCATTTCAGCCTGCTGCACCCCTGCAATGACTGGGTGGGCGAACAGTTGCGCGCGGCGGGTCTGCCCTTTGGCCGCTGGACGCCAACGCCGCAGGCGGTGACGCTGGCGCTCTGGTGGCACCTGCCTAACCCCGGCTGAGAAGCCGCCCCGCCAGACCCGCCAGCGCGCCAAGGATCGCCCCCGCCGGCATCCAGAAGAACACCACCCCCATCGCATAGGCCCCTTCGGCCTGCGAAACGCTGATGATCTTCGGCAAGGCCACGCCGATCCCCAGTGCCAGCCCGGCCCCCAGAGCAAACCCGCCGGCGATCCACAGAAAGGTCCGCATTCCTTCCCCCTCTCGCGGGTGGCAGCCCGCGCCGCTTCGTGCCAATACTGCATCCTGACACGAAAGGGAGCGCGGGCACATGGCATTCGGCAAGGGGCATCACCTTCACCTGATCGACGGCTCGGCTTTCATCTTTCGCGCCTATCACGCGCTGCCGCCGCTCACGCGCAAGTCTGACGGGCTGCCGGTGGGGGCGGTGGCAGGGTTCTGCAACCTGATCTGGAGCGAGATCACCGCGGGCGCCGCGGGCAAGGCCCATGCCACCCATATCGCCGTGGTGTTCGATGCCGGGTCCAAGACCTTTCGCAACGATCTTTATCCCGAATACAAGGCCAACCGCCCCGAACTGCCCGAAGACCTGCGGCCGCAATTCCCGCTGACCCGCGATGCCACCCGCGCCTTCAACATCGCCTGCATCGAGATGGAGGGGTTCGAGGCCGATGACATCATGGCCACGCTGGCGCTTCAGGCACAGGCAGCGGGCGGCGATTGCACCATCATCTCGTCCGACAAGGATCTGATGCAGCTCGTCGGGCCGGGGATCGGTATGTATGACCCGATGAAGCAAAAGGCGATCGGCCGCGACGAGGTGATCGAGAAATTCGGCGTCGGGCCAGAGCGGGTGGTGGATGTGCAGTCCCTCGCCGGGGATTCGGTGGACAACGTGCCGGGTGCGCCGGGGATCGGGTTGAAGACGGCGGCGCTCCTGATCAACGAATATGGCGATCTGGAAACCCTGCTCGCCCGCGCGGGCGAGATCAAGCAGCCCAAGCGGCGCGAGTCGCTGGTGGATAACGCCGCGAAAATCCGCCTGTCGCAGGAACTGGTCCGGCTGCGCATCGATGTCGAAGTGCCGGTGGCGCTGGACGATCTGTCGGTGCAGCCGCCCGAGCCGCAGACCTTGATCGACTTCCTTGCGCGGATGGAATTCCGCACGCTGGCCGCGCGGGTGGCCACCAAGCTGAAAATCGAGGCGCCCGTGATTGCCGAGGGCAAGGGATATGAGGTGGCCGGCGCGCATGAGGCGCCCGCCGCCGCCGAGCGCCTGCCCTTCGACCCCACCAGCTATGAAGCGGTCCGCGATCTGGCGGCGCTGCGCGGCTGGGTCGCGGCGGCACAAGAGGCGGGGGTTCTGGCGGTGGATACCGAAACCACCAGCCTTGATGAAATGCGTGCCGAACTGGTGGGCATTTCGCTTTCGGTGGAGGCGGGCAAGGCGTGCTATATTCCCCTTGGCCACAAACAGGGCGGTGGCGACCTTTTCGGCTCAAGCGATCTGGTCGATGGGCAAATTCCGCTGGATGAGGCGCTGGAGGTTCTGAAGCCGGTGCTGGAGGATGGGTCGATCCTGAAGATCGGCCAGAACATGAAATACGACTGGAAGATTTTTGCCCGCCACGGCATCCGCATCACCCCCTTCGACGACACGATGCTGATGAGCTATGCGATGCACGCGGGGCTGCACAATCACGGCATGGATTACCTGTCGGAACATTACCTTGACCACACGCCGATCCCGATCAAATCGCTGCTGGGGTCGGGCAAGACCCAGATCACCTTTGACCGTGTGGGCATCGATGATGCGGTGAAATATGCCGCCGAGGATGCCGATGTCACGCTGCGGCTCTGGCAGCTCTTCAAGCCGCAATTGCACAAGGCGCGGGTGACCACGGTTTACGAAACGCTTGAGCGCCCCTTGGTGCCCGTGCTGGCCGATATGGAAATGGCGGGCGTGCAGGTGGACCGTGACACCCTTAGCCGGATGTCCAACGCCTTTGCCCAGAAGATGGCGCAGCTTGAGGATGAGATTCAGACCCTCGCGGGCGAGAAATTCAACGTCGGCTCGCCCAAGCAACTGGGCGAAATCCTGTTCGACAAGATGGCGCTGCCGGGCGGCGAAAAGGGCAAGACCGGGGCCTATGGCACCGGCGCCGACATTCTGGAGGACTTGGCCACCGAACACGAACTGCCCGCCCGCGTGCTGGACTGGCGGCAGTTGGCCAAGCTGAAATCCACCTATACCGACGCCTTGCAAGACCACATCAACCCCGAAACCGGCCGGGTGCATACGTCCTACTCCATCGCCGGGGCGAACACCGGGCGCCTTGCCTCAACCGATCCGAACCTGCAAAACATCCCCGTCCGCTCTGAGGAAGGCCGCCGCATCCGCGAGGCGTTCGTGGCGCCCAAGGGGCGGGTGATCGTCAGCCTTGACTACAGCCAGATCGAGTTGCGGATTCTGGCGCATATCGCCGATATCCCGGCCTTGCAGCAGGCGTTCCGCGACGGCCTCGACATCCACGCCATGACGGCGAGCGAGATGTTCAACGTGCCGCTGGAGCAGATGACCTCCGACATCCGCCGCAAGGCCAAGGCAATCAACTTCGGGGTGATCTATGGCATTTCCGGCTTTGGCCTTGCCCGCAACCTGCGCATCCCGCGGGCCGAGGCGCAGGGCTTCATCGACCGTTACTTCGAGCGGTTCCCGGGCATCCGCGAATATATGGACGCCACGATTGCCTTTGCCAAAGAGAATGGCCATGTGCAGACCCTGTTCGGGCGCAAGATCCACACGCCCGAGATCAACGCCAAGGGTCCGGGTGCGGGCTTTGCCAAGCGTGCGGCGATCAACGCCCCGATCCAAGGCACGGCGGCCGATGTGATCCGCCGCGCCATGGTGCGGATGCCCGCCGCCATCGCAGGCATCGACGCGAAGATGCTGCTACAGGTCCATGACGAACTGCTGTTCGAGGTGGCCGAAGACGCCGTGGAGCCGCTGATCAAGGCCGCCCGCGACGTGATGGAAGGGGCGGCTGACCCTGCGGTGAAACTCAAGGTGCCGCTGGTGGTCGATGCGGGGCAGGGCCGGAACTGGGCCGAGGCGCATTGACCGGGGTCACCCCCGGTCGATCCTGAGCTGATAGCAGTTGTTGCGGGCGGACCGCACATGGACATAGGCCACGCGCGGATCGGTCAGCCGGGTTGCGGCCTCTTCCGCAATCCTGTCGGTCGGCACCACGGCGCCGGTGCCATAGACGATGCGGTGATCGGCGCCGTAACCCCGGACGATATAGTCGGGTGAGGCCAGCATCTCGGGCAGGGCCGCCCCGCCGCCCGGCGCGCAGGTATCGGCACACAGGAAGATCGGTCCCTGTTCGGCATAGGGCTGCGGCGCGGGGAAGGGGCGGTGCGACAGGATCAGCATTCCCGCACCTTTGGGGATCATCGCCAGGCAATGGCGGCAGGGGTTGCCGCCGCCGTCGCTGATGTGCCGCTCGGGCAACTGGCCATTGGCATCGGGTCCGCCGGCCTGCAGGGCGCGGGCGGTTTCGGTCGGGATCGGGGTAAAGCGGATCATAGGAACCTCCTGTTCAGTCTGGTTCCGTCCTAGGCCGCGCCGCCACCGCCGCGCGACCCGATCCTTGCTTATTCAGGCGGGGTCGATCAGCCGCCCCATCAGCCGCCCGCCAAGGATATGCAGGTGGTAATGCGGCACCTCCTGCATCCCGTCGCGGCCCGCATTGGTGATGCCGCGATAGCCTGTCTCACCGGCCAGCCCCAGATCGGCGATGACCTTGGCCACGGTGCGGTGAAAATCAACGATCTCTTCCGCCGAAGCTTCGGCGGCGAAATGGTCAAGGTTCACATAGGCGCCCTTGGGAATGGCCAGCACATGCACCGGCGCATGGGGGCGGATGTCGTGAAACACCAGCGTATGGGCGGTTTCCACCACGGTCTTGTTCGGGATTTCCCCGCGCAGGATGCGGGCGAAGATGTTCTGCGGGTCGTAGCTATAGGCCATGTCTCAGTCCACATAGAGATAGTCGGTGCCCGCGATTTCGCGCGCCTTATCGACCGGGATATCAAGGAACTCGGCCAGCGGCACGGTGTTTTCGTCAACCGAGGCGCTTTGCCGGATGCGGTGAAAGCCGGAGAAGCCGGCATCGCGGATGCGGTCGCTTTCAAAGCGCACATCATAGCGGATGGTCGGCAGCAGCCGGTCGATGGTTTCCTGCGGCGTGCGTTCGCCTGCCAGACCGACCCGCCGGGCATGGCCCAGCAGATAGTCATCGGTAAAGTCGCATTCGATTTCCAGAAGGCGGACCTTGGCCTTGTCGTTGTAGAAATCCTGCATCAGATCGACCATGGCCGGATCAATGCAGAAGATCAGCCGGTCGGTCTGCCAGTAGTCATACAGCATCCGCACCAGCGCCCGGCGGTGCCGCGTGCGCTTTTCCAGCGTGGACTGGATGCCGCCCAGATCGGGGATCGGGGTGGACGCCTCGTTGAAGAGGTAATCCACCGCCGGCATGTTGGTGACCTGCCGCACCCGTTCCACCAGACGTTTGGCCACATGCCATTTCTTGCAGGTCACCATCATCAGCGTCCGCTCGCGGCCAAGGCTCGCCTCGGTTTCCCAGAAGCGCGGGGCAAAGCGGCGGCCGATCCGGCCCCGGCCGGTCAGGAAGGTGAACAGGCTCCGCCCCTCGTTCGAGATGCCGAAGCGCACCCCCTTGGCGGCATAAAGCTTGCCCAGCCGTTCCTTCAGATCCTTGGCGTCGGGGCTGATCTTGCGGGCAAAGAGATAATCCTGCGACAAGAGCAGGTCATAGTGGTCGTTGTAGAAGGTGACCGGCATCCCGTAATCGGTGAACATCAGAAAGGTCAGGGTGCGGGTGCGGATTTCATGTTCGGGCACCAGATGGCGCACGATGGTCTGAAAAAAGGTCTCGTCGGGAATCCATGTGGTGCGAAAGAACCGCATCACATCCTTGCGCGACTTCACAAAGTCCAGCACCCATTCCACCGTGCGCCGCCGCAGGCACCACCACTGGCTGCCGATCTGCATGGCGATGTCCGAAGGCACCCCCCGCGCCAGCCCCAGCCGCTTCTGCCAGTCCATCGAGGCGTAGAACAACCGCTTGCTGGTGCGTTCGTTGAACCAGTGGCGGTAGATCAGCCGCTCTTCCTTGATGCCGGTCTTGATCCAGTCCGATTTGAAGAAATCGAAGCTTTCGATGTAATCGACCTCTTCGCGGTCAAGGAAGGTATGGGCGAACTCGGCCGATTTGATTGGCATACAGTCGCCCGACAGCATGTAGAAATGCGTGGCCCGGGGAAATTCCTCGACCGCGGCCTCGACCGCCAGAAGGGTGGCCTCGACCAGACTCCAGGCCCCCCAGCCGCATTTGATGCGCTTGCGGGTGAAGGTGACCGAGGGATTTGCGGCCAGACCGGCCCGGATCTTGTCAAACGCCTCTTTCGGGGCGCGGGCATCGAAGTGGATCGCCACGAAATCACCGGCCGCCGTCAGGCGCTGGGCCTGGGCGACGATGCCCTCGGGGTCTTTGTGGCACAGCAGGATGTAGGCTATTTTTGCCATTTCAGCGACAGTATGGGGTCCGACGGGTCATTGTTTCCTTAATTACCTCCAAGGGACATTGAAAAGACAGAGTTTGTTTGCTTTTTTGTCGCCGATTGAATGGTAGCTGCGCCTGTTGCGCATCTGCGCGCGTGGAGGTTGAAGACGATGGGGTTTCCCGGCACCTGGATGACGGAGAGCGAAAGCGTGGTTTACCGCGTGGTGCCGAAATGCGCCTGCTCGACGATCGGCCAGATCATGTATTACTCGGACCATGGGGTGTTCTTCGATGGGGATATTCACGATGCGACGGGCGGTATGCACAAATGGGCGTTGGAGGCCAGCCAGCCGCTGATCGAGCGCAACGTCAAGACCCACAAGTCTTATGCTTTTACCTGCGTGCGCAACCCCTATGCCCGGATTCTTTCGTCCTATTTCGACAAGATTTGCGGCATCCAGCGCAACGGCAAGCGCTATCGCGGCAATCTGGTGCCGCTCCTGATGCAGAAATACGGGGTTGAGACGGGCACGCCCGAGAACGGGTTCGATTTTGACCAGATCAAGAGCTTTCGCCGCTTCCTGTTGTTCGCGCGCGACACCATCCGCTTCCGCAAGCCGATGGAGCCGGACATCCACTGGTCGGCGATGTCGGGGCATATCTCGACCTTCATCGTCAACGGCGGGCGTTATGACAGCATCTTCCACACCGAGAAATTCGATGAAGGGATGCAGAAGGTCGTCAAGCGGATCAAGCCCAAGCACAAGATCGACCTCAAGAAGATCCCTCGCTTCAACGAAAGCGAAGGGCACGGGCCGAAGCGCGCCCATTCGGTCAGCGATTATTTCGACGATCTGTCGCGGCACCTGATCTGGGAAATCTACAAGAAGGATTTCCAGCTTTTCAAATATGACTTCGACGATCCCGACAACAAGATGCCGGTGGGTGAGGTCGACCTGGACGAGGTGCATCGCAAGTTGGGCGATTGAGGGATCGGCGGGATGGGCAAATTGCCCATCCTACGCGGGGTGCCGTCCGGTTGTGCGGGGCCATCACACGCGCTGGCGTAGGATGGGCAATCTGCCCATCCTAACCAACCTTCAACACGATCTTGCCGATATGCCCCGGGCTTTCGATGCGCCAATGCGCCTTGGCGGCCTCGGTCAGGGCAAATTCGCTGTCGATCACCGGACGCAGCGCGCCGCGTGCGATCAGCGGCCAGACATGGGTTTCCACCGCCTGCGCGATGCGGGCCTTGGCCTGATCTGATTGCGGCCGCAGGGTTGATCCGGTCAGGGTCAGGCGGCGGGTCATCATCTCGGCAAAGTTGACCTCGACCTTGGGGCCTTGCAGAAAGGCGATCTGCACCAGCCGCCCGTCATCGGCCAGCGCGCGGATATTGCGCGGCAGATAGGGGCCGCCCACCATGTCAAGGATCAGGTCCGCCCCGCCTTCGGCCTTGAGGATCGTGACGAAATCCTCGTCATGGTAATTTATGCCGCGCTCTGCCCCCAACTCCTCGCAGAAGCGGGCCTTTTCGTCGCTGCCGGCGGTGGCAAAGACCCGGGCGCCAAGGGCGCGGGCAATCTGGATGGCGGTGGTGCCGATGCCAGATGTGCCGCCATGGACCAAAAACCGCTCTCCGGCCTGCAAGCCGCCGCGCGTCACCATATTGGACCAGACGGTGAAACAGGTCTCCGGCAGGCAGGCGGCTTCGCGCAGGCTCATCCCGGCGGGGATCGGCAGGGCATGGGCCTCGGCGCAGGCGGCATATTCGGCATAGGCGCCGCCGGGAAACAGGGCGCAGACCTGATCGCCGATCTTCCAGCGGGTCACGCCGGGGCCAAGGTCAACCACGGTGCCCGCCCCTTCCAACCCCGGTAGGGGCGAGGCGGAGGGCGGCGGTGCATAGGCCCCGGCGCGTTGCAGCGCATCGGGCCGGTTCACCCCGGCATAGGCCAGCCGCACGATGATCTGGCCATGGCCGGGCACCGGCACCGGCACGGTGACGGGGTGCAGCACATCCGGCCCGCCGGGTTCGCTGATCGCAATGGCGGTCATGCTGTGGGAAAGCGTCATGGTCGATCCTTCGGTCGGGGGGGCTTCAGCGGGGCGTTTGGCCGGGCAGGTCACCCGTGCCCTGCGGCGCCTGCAGCCGGTCGAGAAAGGCCAGCGGCCCGTTCAGCAGCGCCTTGCCAAGGGGATTGGCGCGGAACCCCGCCTTGACCTTTTCGATCTGCATCACCGTCTCGATCCGGCGGTCCAGAAAGGCACGGGTATCGGCATCACCTTCAGAGGTGTCGCCCAGCCAGTAAAGCACAGTCGCCCCGTAAACCGCCGAAAGCGTGGCGCGCTTGCTATACCAGTTCACATCGCGCGAGGTGTCGCCCAGCGCGTTCCAGATTGCATCGGCGGTGCCCCAGATCAGGCCCGCCCCTTCGGCTGCGTGCTGTGGCAGCGCGAAAAGGGCCGAACCGCGCCGCACCAGTTCCCGTTCGGCGGCTTCAAGCCGGAGCATCACCGCCAGCGCCACCCGGTCGCGGTAGCGCAGGGACGGCAGATCGGCCAGCGCCAGCGCCTCGGCCATGCGGGCATCGCCGCGCCGGTGATAGGCCACGGCAAGGTCGATGCCGCCGCGCGGGTAAAGCGCACGGGCCAGCGCGGGGGCCACATCCGAATCGGTGATCGCCGCCGCCAGCGTGGCTTCGGACCAGCCGTCAAACGGCACATGGGCCAAAGCGGCCTCCAGAACCCGGTTCTTCGCCTGATCTGCGCTGTATTCCTGATCCATTTCGCCTCCGGCCCCAGCCCGCTGTAGACAGCGCGGCGCCCCTTTGATAAGTGGGCCGCGCCTGCACATCTAGTGCAACTCTAACTTAGGAAGGTGGTGACAACCACATGCAGGTCAGCGTCCGCGACAATAACGTCGAGCAAGCCCTCCGGGCCCTCAAGAAAAAGCTCCAGCGCGAAGGCGTGTTCCGCGAAATGAAGCTCAAGCAACATTTCGAGAAACCCTCCGTCAAAAAAGCGCGCGAGCAAGCCGAAGCGGTCCGCCGTGCGCGCAAACTGGCGCGCAAGAAGGCGCAACGCGAAGGCGCTCTCTAAGGCGTTCAAGCGACACTGGGGCAGCGATGCCCACCCGATCAACCCCCGGCTGGTCCGGGGGTTTTTCATTTCCGGCCGGTGGGGAGGATGGGCAATCTGCCCATCCCGCCCGGGATCACCCCCAGCCGATCACCACATCGGCCCGGCGCGAGCCCGCGATACAGCGGCTGATGTTGGGCAGATCGTTGCCGTCGATCCATGCGCGGGCCTGTTCGGGGGTCTTGCCGTAATGCGCCCAGCGGGCGACAAGGCGGCGGTCCAGCTCGGCCTCGGGCACGTCGATGAAGACGGTCAGGTCATAGCGGGCGGCGTTCCAGGGTGCTTCATCCAGCAACAGCCAGTTGCCTTCGACGACCAGCAAACGGTCTTCGGGGCTGACCACATCGGCCCCGGCCCGGGAAATCTCCAGATCGCGGTCAAAGAGGGGGATGGCCACCTCGTCCTCAACCCGCAGGCGCTGCAACAGATGCAGAAAGCCCGCCGCGTCAAAGGTCTCAGGCGCGCCCTTGCGGTCGCGCAGCCCGCGGCGGATCAGCAGGCCGTCGTCATAATGGAACCCATCCATCGGCACGGCGCGGGCACCTTCGCCCAAAGCCGTCACCAGCGCCGCCGCAAGGGTGGATTTGCCCGCGCCGGGCGGGCCGGCCAGGGCGGTCAGGAACCGCCCCGGGCCTTTTGCTTCCGCGCGCTGGCGGATCAGATCGGCCAGCGCCTGCGGGGTCATGCCGCCTCGCTCACACCTTCGGGCAGCTTGGCGCCCGTCATGAAGGCCACGGCATCCGACATCGAATAATCCTGCGGCCGGATCACGCAGAGCCTGCGGCCCAGACGGTGGATATGGATGCGGTCGGCAACTTCGAAGACATGCGGCATGTTGTGGCTGATCAGGATGATCGGAATCCCCCGCGCCCGCACATCGCGGATCAGCTCCAGCACCCGGCGGCTTTCCTTGACGCCCAGCGCGGCGGTGGGTTCGTCAAGGATCACCACCTTGGAGCCAAAGGCCGCCGCCCGTGCCACCGCAACCCCCTGCCGCTGGCCGCCCGAAAGCGTCTCCACCGCCTGGCTGATGTCCTGAATGGTCATCAGGCCCAGTTCGCTCAACTTGTCGCGGGCGAATTTCTCCATCCGCGGGCGGTCCATCTGGCGAAAGAGGCTGCCCATGATGCCGGGCTTGCGCCATTCGCGGCCCAGAAACATGTTGTCGGCAATCGACAGGGCTGGCGACATGGCAAGGTTCTGGTAGACCGTTTCGATCCCCAGCGCGCGGGCATCGTCGGGGCTGCGGAAGTGGACAGGCTGGCCGTCCAGCAGGATCTCGCCATGGTCGGGCGTCACGGCGCCCGACAGCGCCTTGATCAGCGTCGATTTGCCTGCGCCGTTGTCACCGATCACCGCGCAGATCTCGCCCGGCATCAGGTCAAAGTCGGCACCGTTCATGGCCACCACGGTGCCATAGCGCTTCATCAGGCCGGTGGCCTTCAGGACAGGTTGAACAGCAGTCATTGCGAAGCCCTCCGCAGCCATTGGTCCAGAGCGACGGCGACGATCACCAGGCAACCGGCGGCGAACATCTGCCAGTAGTCATCCACGCCGGCCAGAGACAGGCCGGTGTTGAACACCCCCACGATGAACGCACCCAGCACCGATCCGATGATCGAGCCGCGCCCGCCGAAGAGCGAGGTGCCCCCGATCACAACTGCGGTGATCGAGCCGAGGTTCACCGTGTCAAAGGCGATGGGCGAGATCGAGCCGACGCGGCCCACCGCAATCCATGCGGCAAAGCCGCAGATCACGCCCGCCACGCAATAGACCGAAATCAGCACCCGGTTCACCCGGATCCCCGAAAGCATCGCCGCATCCGGGTCGTCGCCGATGGCATGAACATGGCGGCCCCAGGCGGTATGGTTCAGCACATACCACAAGAGCGCCGCCAAGAGGATCAGGGTGATCCCGCCATAGCTGATCGAGGCGCCGCCAAGGTTGAACCCATTGCCGAACCACAGAAGACCGGGCGCCTTTTCGGTGATATCGACGTTGCGGATGGATTCCGACTGCGAATACCACAGTTTCAGCGCGTTGAAGATCGACAGCGTGCCCAGCGTCACGATGAACGGCGGCAGCTTGACCTTGGCCACCAGCACCCCGTTCAACAGGCCCATCAGCCCACCGAAGAACAGCCCGATCAGCACCGCCAGCAGCACCGGCACCCCGGAAAAGACAGCCAGATTGCCCATGATCAGCGAACAGATCACAAGGATGGCGCCCACCGAAAGGTCGATCCCCGCCGTCAGGATCACCAGCGTCTGCGCCAATGCGACAAAGCCGGTGACGGTGACCTGTTTCAGCACGGTCGAAAGCGCGCCGATCCCCAGAAAGCGCGGCGCGATGATGGAAAAGGCGGTGATCGAGATCAGCAGCACCAGGGCCGGGATCAACGTGGGGTTCTTGCGCAGATAACCCCGCGCGACGTGAACCAGTGTCTTGTCGTCCTTTTCAAAGGCGGCGACGGCGGAACTCGCCTTGGTCAGCACGGCCTCGTAATCGGAAATCGTCTTGGTCGGTGTGTCTTCTGCGCTCATCTCTGCGGTTCCCCCGTGATGGCCGACGGGGCAGGGCAGCCCCGGCTATGAAGAAGGGCGACTGTAAAGCCGCCCTTCATTTAATCAAGTCAGATGGAAGCCGGGATCAGCCCCAGCACAGCTCCGTGCCCTTGGTGGTGTCGATCGACTCGACGCCTTCGACCGGCTGGTCGGTGACAAGGTTCACGCCGGTGTTGAAGAAGGACAGACCTTCGGAAACCATCGGCTTGGTGCCGTCCTTGGCATAGGCGACGATCGCCTCGATGCCTTTGGATGCCATCAGCATCGGGTATTGCTGCGAGGTGGCGCCGATCACGCCCGACTTGACCGAGGCAACGCCCGGGCAGCCGCCGTCAACCGAAACGATGATCGCCTGACCTTCCTTGCCCGCAGCCTTCAGCGCCTGATAGGCACCTTCGGCGGCCGGTTCGTTGATGGTGTAGACCACGTTGATGTCGGGGTCTTTGGCCAGCAGGGTTTCCATTGCGCGCAGACCGCCTTCGGGGTTCGCGTCCGAGGTTTCATGCCCCACCACGCGCGGGTCGGTTTCCGAGGCCAGAACGGCAAGGTTCGGCACTTCGATGCCAAAGCCCACGAGGAAGCCGGTGTCGCGCGCCACGTCCACCGAGATGTTGTCCTTGTTGATGTCCAGCATGGCGATCTTGGCATTGGCCGCTTCGGCGCCCAGCTTGGCCGCGGCCCATTTGCCGATGCGCAGGCCCGCTTCGAAGTTGTCGGTCGCAAAGGTGATGTCCTGCGCTTCGGCATCGGCAAGCGGCGTGTCCAGCGCGATGACCAGAATGCCGGCAGCGCGGGCGTCTTTCAGGGCAGGCCCGACCGAGTCGTTCGAGGGCGTGATCAGGATGCCCTTGGCGCCGGCGGCGATGCAATTCTCGATGGCGGTGATCTGCGGGGCGGCGTCGCCGTCCTTCTCACCGGCATAGGCCTGGAAGTCCAGACCAGCGGCGGTGGCGGCGGCTTCGGCGCCGTCCTTCATCTTCACGAAGAAGGGGTTGGTGTTGTTCTTGGTGATCAGGCAGGCCAGATCGGCGGCCGAGGCGGTGCCTGCCATCAGGGCAAGCGCGGCTGCGCCCAACAGGGCTGTGGTTTTCAGTTTCATTGCAGTCCTCCCAAGGGTGGGGGTCATGCCCCCCGGTTTAGGCTTGGCGACAGGCTCCCGACCCGGCGTCGTCGCTCAGATGGCCTGATTCCCGGTCCTGCGTCAAGATAAATAAATCAGAGTGATTTAATATTGACAGGCCCGCCCTCGCCCCGCAATCTGCCTCTTCAAGCGCCATCGCGGCCCAAAGGTCGCGCAAAATGGCGGCAGTCCACAAACGGAGAGCCCCGATGCTGATCGGCATCCCTTCCATCCTTGGCCCGGAGTTGCTGGCCACCCTGCGCGCGATGGGGCATGGCGACGAAATCGCGCTGGTCGATGGCAATTACCCCGCGCAGGACCATGCGCGGCGGCTGGTGCGGGCCGATGGCCATGGCGTTCTGGCGCTGATGGCGGCGATCCTGCGGCTTTTGCCGCTGGACCGGGCGGTGCCGCAGGCGGTGTTCCGTGCCAGTCTGAACAATGACCCGGCACAGGCCGCCCCGATCCACCATGAAATCGACGCGCTTGCCGCCCGGATGGTGCCCGACTTTGCCGTGGTGCCGCTTTCCGGCGACGCTCTCTATCCCCGTATCCGCGCCGCGCACACAGTGGTTGCCACGGGCGAGCCCGCGCTTTACGGCAACGTGATCCTTCGCAAAGGTGTCATTTTCCCCGACGGGTCAAGCTGACCCGTTCAAACCGACAGGCCCGTCATGCAGGACGCCACTCCAGACCTTTCGCTTGCCGAGGCGACCGCGCTTCGCGGGACGAATCAGTCGGGGATGCGGGCGCATAACGAACGTCTGGTGCTGTCGCTGGTGCGGCAGAACGGGGCGCTGGCGAAATCCGATATTGCCCGGATCACCGGCCTGTCGGCGCAGACGGTTTCGGTGATCATGCGCGCGCTGGAACAAGAGGGGCTTTTGCAGCGCGGCGAGCCGGTGCGCGGGCGGATCGGCCAGCCTTCGGTGCCGATGTCGCTGAATGCCGAGGGGGCGTTCTTTGTCGGGCTGAAGGTGGGGCGGCGGTCGGCCGATCTGACGCTGATCGACTTTCTGGGGCGGGTCCGCAACACCCTGCGCCGCATTTACCGCTATCCCACCCCCGACCGCATTGTCGGTTTCGTGGCCGAGGCGCTGCCGGGCCTGCTCTCAGTGCTGCCCGAGGCGCTGCGCGACCGTATCGGCGGGCTGGGCGTGGCGATGCCCTTTCAACTGTGGAGTTGGGTCGAGGAACTGGGCGCGCCGCAGGCCGAAATGGACGCCTGGCGCGACCGCGACATTCAGGCGGAACTGACGGCGACCACCGGCATGGCCGTCTATGTGCAGAACGACGCCACCTCGGCCTGTGGGGCAGAGCTGATCTTCGGCACCGGCGAGCGGCCCAAGGATTTCCTCTATTTCTACTTCGGCACCTTCATCGGTGGCGGGCTTGTGCTGAACGGTCAGTTGTTTCTGGGCCGCACCGGCAATGCCGCCGGGGTGGGGCCGATGCCGGTGCCCGGCGGTGATGGCCGGATGCGGCGGCTGTTCGATGTCGCCTCGCTCTCGGTGCTGGCGGCAAGGATGGAGGCGGCGGGCGAAAGCGCCGATCACCTCTGGGAACAGCCCGATGGCTGGACCGTTTCGGCGCCGGTGCTGGACGGCTGGATGACGCTGGCCGCCGAGGGGCTGGCAGCGGCGGCCCTGTCGGCGGCGACGCTCTTGGAGCTTGAGGCGATCCTGATCGACGGCTGGATGCCCTCCGCCATCCGGGCCGAGGTCACCCGCCGCACCCATGCCGCGCTGCACCGGCTGGACCTTGCAGGGGTTTCCCCCCCGGCGATCCGCGAAGGCACGGTGGGCGCGCAGGCCCGCTCGCTGGGCGCTGCGGCCATTCCCCTGTCGCAGCGCTACCTGCTGGACCAGAACGCCGCGCTGCGCGAGGGGCTCGGGGCGCTGTAGCACCGCCCCGCGCCGCGGCCTGTCTGAAGCCCGGAAATGGGCCTGCCCGCGCTTTGCGGTGCGGTGGCTGGGTGGGTATTCGGTCGCATTTGCTTGAAACGGCGGCACTTAGGCGCCATCTTGCAGGAAATTCGCCGCGACGCATCCGCACCGCCTCGACGAAGGAAGGCCGCAAACATGACGCTTGCCCTGATTGCAGCGCTTCCCTTTCTGGGCGCGTTCCTGCCCGGTTTGGCCTTGCGGGCGGGGCGCGGGGCGGCGGCACTCGCGGCGGCTCTGGCAACGGCGCTGGCGCTTTATGGTGTGATGTCCCATGCCCCGGCAGTGCTGCGGGGGGAGGTGATCCGCTGGCAGGCGGGCTGGCTGCCCGAGGCGGGGCTGATGTTCAGCCTGCGGCTCGACGGGCTGGGCCTGCTCTTTGCCACGCTGATTCTGGGCATCGGGCTTTTGATCATCCTTTACGCCCGCTTTTATTTGGACGCCGCCGACCCGATGGGGCGGTTCCTGAGCTATCTGATGCTGTTTCAGTGGGCGATGCTGGGCGTCGTTCTGTCGGGCAACCTGTTGATGCTGGTGGTCTTCTGGGAGCTGACCTCGCTCACCTCCTTCCTCTTGATCGGCTGGTGGAGCGACCGGCCCGATGGGCGGCAGGGCGCGCGGATGGCACTGGCGGTGACGGGCGGCGGCGGGCTTGCCATGCTGGCGGGTGTGCTGCTTTTGGGCCGGATCGCGGGCGGGTTCGAGTTGGACACGGTCCTTGCCGCGCGCGACCAGATTCAGGCCAGCCCGCTGTATCTGCCGGCGCTGCTGCTGATCCTTTTGGGCGCCTTCACCAAATCGGCGCAGTTTCCGTTCCATTTCTGGCTGCCCCATGCCATGGCGGCGCCCACGCCGGTTTCCGCCTATCTGCATTCGGCAACCATGGTGAAGGCGGGGCTATTCCTGATGGGGCGGCTTTGGCCGGTGCTGGCGGGCACGCCGGAGTGGACGGCGCTGGTGGCCGGGGCGGGTCTGGTGACGCTGATCCTTGGCGCGGCGATTGCGCTGTTCAAGACCGACCTAAAGGCGATCCTCGCCTATTCCACGGTTAGCCATCTGGGTCTGATCACCTTCCTTCTGGGGCTGGGAACCGAAGCGGCCGCGGCGGCGGCGATGGTGCATATCCTTGCCCATGCCAGTTTCAAGGCGGCGCTTTTCATGCTGGCGGGGATCATCGACCATGCGGCGCATACCCGCGAGATTGACCGTCTGGGCGGCTTGCGGCGGCAGATGCCGCTGACCTTCGCGCTGGCGACGCTGGCGGCGGCGGCGATGGCCGGTTTGCCGCCCCTGAACGGTTTCCTGTCGAAAGAACTGATGCTTGAGGCCGCTGCCCATGCCGGGGGCTGGGTGGTGGTGGCAGCGGTGGCGGGTGCCGCCCTGTCGGTGGGCTATACGCTGCGGCTCTGGTCCGCGACGTTCCTTGGCCAGACGCGCGGCCCGCTGGACCATCCGCCGCATGATCCGGGGCCGGGCCTTTGGCTCGCGCCCGCGCTGCTGGTGGCGCTGGTTGTCGCCTCGGGGCTGGCGCCGATGCTGCTGCTGGCGCCCTTGGCGCAGGCGGCAGCGGGGGCGGTGACGGGCCATGCGCCGCATCTGCATCTGGCGCTCTGGCATGGGGCCGAAGTGCCCGCGCTCTGGCTGTCGCTGGGCGCTGTGGGGGCGGGGCTGGCGCTCTGGGGGCTGTGGCCGCGTCTGGCGACGCTGTGGCAGACCAGCCCGCGCCCCGACGCCAAGGCGATCTTTGAGGCGCTGGTGGCCGGCGCGCTGGCCCTGTCGCGGGCCGTTCTGGCCCGGGCGGACAGCGGGAGGCTGTCCGGGGCGTTGGCGATTGCGGTGGGCGCGATGCTGGCGGGCGGGCTTTGGGCCTTCCTGACCGGCAGTCATATGGCCGGCACAAGGCCGCCGGTGCCGATGGACCTTGCCGTGCTGGCGGCCACGGCGGTTCTGGCGGTGGCGAGCCTTGCGACGGTGGTCCTGCATCGCCAGCGGCTCTTGGCGCTTTTGTTCATCGGGGTGGTCGGCCTGCTGATCGCGCTGGGCTTTGCCTATCTTGCCGCGCCCGACCTTGCGCTGACCCAGATCACGGTCGAGGTGGTGACGGTGCTGCTGATGCTGCTGTCGCTGTCGTTCCTGCCGCGTGAGACGCCCGCCGAAAGCCGCCCATGGCGGCGTGCGCGCGATCTGGTGCTGGCAGCGGCGGCGGGGCTGGGCACGGCGGCGCTGGCCTTTGCACTTTTGTCGCGCGATGCCGCGTTCGCACCGATCTCGGCCTATCATCTGGCGCAGTCCAAGCCGGGGGCGGGCGGCACCAATGCGGTGAACACGATCATCGTCGATTTCCGCGGCTTTGATACATGGGGCGAGATCACTGTTCTGGGCATCGCGGCGCTGATCATCTTTGCGCTGGCAGATGCGCTGTTGTCACCCGGCCCGGCCAATGACCGGCTGCTGGCCCGGCGCGAAGACCCGGGCATCGCGGGCGACCGCCATCCGGTGATTCTGGTGATGGCGACGCGGCTCTTGCTGCCGGTCGCGCTGATGGTGGCCGCCTATATCTTCCTGCGGGGGCACAATATGCCGGGCGGCGGCTTTGTGGCCGGGCTGGTGGCGGCCATCGCGTTGATGCTGCAATACCTCGCCTCGGGCTATGGCTGGAGCGAGGCGCGGCGGCGGCTGGACGCGCATCTGCTGATCGGCGCCGGGGTTCTGGTGGCCAGTGCCACCGGCATTGGCGCGTGGTTTGCCGGGCGGCCCTTCCTGACCTCGGCCTATGGCTATCTTCACCCCTGGCCGCTGGAAGAGTTCGAATGGGCCACTGCTGCCGTGTTTGACCTTGGGGTTTTCCTTTGCGTGCTGGGGGCGGTGATGCTGGCGCTGGCGCAACTGTCCCGGCTGGCGCAGCGCGGGGGGGAGCGGGTGGCTTCGGCCCCGCATGACGTTCTGGCGCAGCGGGAGGATCGGCCATGAACCTGCTCATCGCCGTCACCATCGGGCTGCTGACCGCCTGCGGGGTCTATCTGATCCTGCGGCTGCGGACATTCCCGGTGATCCTCGGGCTGACCTTCCTGTCATATGCCGTCAACATCTTCATCTTCATTTCGGGCCGCCTTGCCCCCGGCCTGCCGCCGATCATCGACAAGGCCGCGCCCGGCTATACCGACCCGCTGCCGCAGGCGCTGGTGCTGACGGCCATAGTGATTTCCTTTGGCATGACGGCGGTGCTGGTGCTGATGGCGATTGGCGCCCATCTGGGGGCGGGCCATGACCGGGTGGACCTGCGCGATGATGCGGAGGCGGGGGAATGAGCCATCTTGTCATCGCGCCCATCCTGCTGCCTGCTGTTCTGGCGGGGCTGATCCTGCTGGTGGCGCGCGGGATCGTGCTGCAACGGCTGATCGCGCTGGCCGGGGCAGCGGGGTTTCTTGCGCTGCCGCTGCTGTTGGCGGGGCGGGGCGGAGCGCCTGTGGCCTATCACCTTGGCAACTGGCCGGCGCCTTTTGGCATCGTACTGATTGCCGACGGGCTGTCGGTGCTGATGCTTTTGCTGCTTGCGGTGGTGGCGCTGCCGGTGCTGCTTTACACCATGGCCAGCGGCTGGGACGCGCGGGGCAGGCATTTCCATGCGCTGTTCCTGTTCCTGCTGGCCGGTCTGGCCGGGGCCTTCCTGACTGCCGACGCCTTCAACCTCTTCGTGTTCTTCGAGCTGCTGCTGATCGCCTCATACGGGCTGATGGTGCATGGCGGCGGGGCAGGGCGACTGAGGGCGGGCATCCAGTATGTCGGCTTCAACCTTGTCGGCTCGACGCTGTTTCTCTTTGCTCTGGCGACGATCTATGCGGTGACCGGCACGCTGAACATGGCCGATCTGGCGGTCAAATGGCAGCTGCTGCCGCCCGCAGATCAGGCGCTGGCGCGGGTGGCGGCGGTGCTGCTGCTGATGGTCTTTGCGGTAAAGGGCGCGCTGGTGCCGCTGCAATTCTGGCTGCCGGGCACCTATGCCGCCGCCCCCGGGCCGGTGGCCGCTCTCTTCGCCATCATGACCAAGGTCGGCGCCTATGCGGCGCTGCGGCTGGGCTGGCTGGTGTTTGACGCCGGGCCGACGGCGGGGATGTGGGCCGAACTTCTGCAACCGGCGGCGCTGGCCACGCTGGTGCTGGGTGCCGTGGGTGTGCTGGGTAGCCGCGACCTGCCCCGGCAGGCGGCCTTTGCCGCCATCGGCTCGATGGGGCTGGTGTTTCTGGGTGTGGCGGCTGCCACGCCCGAGGCCACGGTGGCCGCCCTTTACTACCTGATCCATTCCACCCTTGCCGGGGCGGCGCTGTTCCTTGTCGCCGATCTGGCGGGGCGGCGGGGGGCCACTGGCCCGGTGGCGGCGCTGTTCATGGCCAGCGCGATTGCCGTGGCGGGCCTGCCGCCGCTGTCGGGCTTTCTGGGCAAGATCCTGCTGTTGCAGGCGCTTGAGGCGCAGGCGCTGCTGATCTGGAGCGCGGTTCTGCTGGCCAGTTTCCTGACCATCCTCGGCTTTGCCCTCACCGGCTCGGCCCGGTTCTGGAAGGCGCACGGCACCGCCCCCACGGCGGCAGAGCCGCTGGCCCTTGCCGCCACCGGCCTGCTGCTGGCGGGGCTGGTCGCCATGACCTTGCTCGCCGGGCCGCTGACCCTCTGGCTGCAAGGGGTGGCCGAAGGGCTGGCCGATCCGGCCCCCTATATCGCGGCCACCGCGCCGCAAAGCGGAGGCTGACCCATGCTGCGCCGCCTGTTTCCGCATCCGCTCCTCAGCCTGCTTCTGGTGATCTTCTGGTTGATGCTGGTTGGCCGCCCGGCGCTTGGCTCGCTGGTGATGGCGCTGATCCTCGCCACAGCGATCCCGCTTTTGACGACGCGCTACTGGCCGGGCCAGTCGCGTCTTTATCGGCCATGGCTGTTGCCGCCCTATCTGGGGCTGGTGCTGGTCGATGTGATCAAGGCGAATTTTCAGGTGGCGCGGATCGTGCTGTTCTGGCCGCCCGAACGCATCCGCTCGGCCTGGGTCGCGGTGCCCGTCACCCTGACCTCGCCCGAGGCGGTGTCGATCCTCGCGGGCACCATCACCATGACGCCGGGCACCCTGACCGCCGATATCTCGGCCGATGGCAAGGTGCTGCTGGTCCATGCCCTGCACGCCCCCGATCCCGACGCGCTGCGCGATGAGGTTGCCACCCGATACGAGGCCCGCCTGAAAAGGATCTTTGAACCATGATGGCCCTTGCCCTGACCTTTGCCTTCGGCTGCTTTGCCGTGGCGCTTCTGCTCAACCTGATCCACCTTTTGCGCGCGCCGACCCTGCCGGACCGCATCCTTGCGGTGGATACGATGGTGGTGAACACCATCGCGCTGATCGTGCTTTACGGGGTCAAGACCGCCTCGGGCCTGAATTTCGAGGCGGCGATGCTTTTGGCGATGACGGGGTTCGTTTCGACCGTGGCCTTCTGCAAATTCCTGCTGCGCGGCAGCATCATCGAATGAGGATGCCATGAGCCTGCTGATCGACATTGCCCTTGCCGCCCTGCTGATCCTCAGCGGCCTGTTCGGCCTGATCGGAAGCTGGGGGCTGCTTCGGCTGCGCGACCCGATGCAGCGGCTGCACGCCCCCACCAAGGCAACAACGGTGGGCGTCGGGGCGGCCATGCTGGCGGCGGCGCTGGCGCTGCCTTGGGCAAACGGCAGCTTCTCGCTGGGTGAGGTTCTGGTGGCGGCCTTCCTTTACCTGACCGCGCCGCTGACAGCGCTCTATCTGGCGCGCACCCATATGCACCGCACGGTGGACCGCCGCAGCCTGCCGCAGCCGGGCACCGGCGCCCGCTGGGCCTCGCAGGATGACACTCTGGACGATGCCTGAGGCTGGTCCCTGAATGGTCCGGTTTCGGTCCGATGCGGCGGCGCCACGAAAGCTGACCCGATAGTCAAATTCCTGCCGCTGCGCCGCCCGCCACCTTGCCAGCCTGCCGCGACCATGCCAGCCTGATCCCAAGATCACCACGCGGGGGGCCGGCAGGATGCAGACGACCGAGCAGACGCGCAGCCAGTTGCCGCAACTGACCCATGCGCGCAATCCGGGCATGACGCTTGACCTTGACTGGGTGGCCTCGGTGCAGGCCAACACCTCGGCGATCGAGCGGCGGGCGGCCACCTTGGGCGGGCGGCGCAGCGTCAAGAAAGACTATCAGGCGGCCTGGCTGCTCAAGGCGATTTCGCTGATCGACCTGACCACCCTTGCGGGCGACGATACGGCAGGCCGGGTGCAGCGCCTCTGCGCCAAGGCGCGCCAGCCGGTGCGGCCGGACCTTCTCGCCGCGCTGGGAATGGAGGGGCTGACCACCGGCGCGGTCTGCGTCTATCACGAGATGGTGGAAACCGCCGTCCGCGCGCTGGAAGGCTCTGGCATCCCGGTGGCGGCGGTGTCCACCGGCTTTCCGGCGGGGCTGTCGCCCTACCGGCTGCGGATTGCCGAAATCGGCGAAAGCGTGCGGGCCGGGGCCGCCGAGATCGACATCGTGATCTCCCGCCGCCATGTGCTGACCGGCAACTGGCAGGCGCTTTATGACGAGATGGCCGAGATGCGGGCGGCCTGTGGTGCGGCCCATGTCAAGGCGATCCTCGCCACGGGCGAGCTGGGCACGCTGCGCAACGTCGCCCGCGCCTCGCTGGTCTGCATGATGGCAGGGGCGGATTTCATCAAGACCTCGACCGGCAAAGAGACGGTGAACGCCACGCTGCCGGTCACGCTGACCATGATCCGCTGCATCCGCGACTATCAGGACCGCACCGGCATCAAGGTGGGCTACAAACCCGCAGGCGGGATTTCCAAGGCCAAGGATGCGCTGCTCTACCTCGCGCTGATGAAGGATGAACTGGGCCACCCCTGGCTGCAACCCGACCTCTTCCGCTTTGGCGCCTCGTCGCTTCTGGGCGATATCGAGCGGCAACTGGAACACCACCTGACCGGCCATTACTCGGCCGCCAACCGCCACGCGATGGGCTGACCATGGCCGCCAGGAAAGGGGCGTTGCCCCTCGCGGCTGCGCCGCTCACCCCAGGATATTTGGACCAAGATGAAAGGGCGGCGGGTTTTCATCTTGGCTTAAATATCCCTGCCGGAGGCGAAGGCCGGGCCGGGGCGTGCGGCTTGAATGTGAAGAATGCGAAAGGGGCAAGGCCATGACGATCAAGGATATCTTTGCCTCGATGGCCTATGGCCCGGCACCCGAGGGCAATGCCGAGGCGCTGGCCTGGATAGCCGGGCATCAGGGCCGGTTCGGCCATTGGATCGACGGTGCCTTCACCGCGCCGGGCGAGGGTTTTGCCACGAAGAACCCGGCGACGGGGCAGGTTCTGGCCGAGGTGACCGAGGGCAGCGCAGCCGATGTCGCGGCGGCGGTGGCGGCGGCCAAGCGGGCGCAGCCGAAATGGGCGCGGCTTTCGGGGCATGAGCGGGCGAAGTATCTTTATGCGCTGGCCCGGCTGGTGCAGAAGCATTCCCGCCTGCTGGCCGTGCTGGAGACGATGGACAACGGCAAGCCGATCCGCGAGGCGCGCGACATCGACGTGCCGCTGGTCGCGCGGCATTTCTATTATCACGCGGGCCTTGCGCAACTGGTCGAGGCCGAGCGTCCGGGCTTTGGCCCGCTGGGCGTCTGCGGGCAGGTGATCCCGTGGAACTTCCCGCTGCTCATGCTGGCGTGGAAGGTGGCTCCGGCGCTGGCGGCGGGCAATACGGTGGTGCTGAAACCCGCCGAATATACCCCGCTGACCGCGCTGCTCTTTGCCGAGATTAGCCGCGAGGCGGGCCTGCCCAAGGGCGTGCTGAACATCGTCACCGGCCATGGTGACACCGGGGCGGCGCTGGTGGCGCATCCCGATGTGGCCAAGGTGGCCTTCACCGGGTCAACCGAGGTGGGCCGCGCGATCCGCCGCGCCACGGCGGGCAGCGGCAAGGCGCTGACTTTGGAGCTGGGCGGCAAGTCGCCTTACATCGTGTTTGACGATGCCGATCTTGACAGCGCGGTCGAGGGGCTGGTGGATGCGATCTGGTTCAATCAGGGGCAGGTCTGCTGTGCGGGAAGCCGCCTGCTGGTGCAGGAAGGCGTTGCGGCGCGCTTCCACGACAAGCTGAAACGCCGGATGGACGGGCTGCGGCTGGGCGACCCGTTGGACAAGTGCATTGACGTGGGTGCGATTGTCGATCCGGTGCAGTTGGCCAATATCCGCGCGCTGGTCGAGGGCTGCCGCGACGGTGAGGTTTATCATGCCGCCTGCGCGGTGCCCGAGGGCTGCTTCTATCCGCCGACGCTGATTACCGGGCTGGGTTCGGCCTCGCCCCTGATGCAAGAGGAAATCTTTGGCCCGGTTCTGGTCAGCATGACCTTCCGCACCCCGGGCGAGGCGGTGGAACTGGCCAACAACAGCCGCTATGGACTTGCGGCGAGTGTCTGGACCGAGAATGTCAATCTGGCGCTGGACATGGCGCCCAAGCTGCGCGCCGGGGTGGTCTGGGTCAATGCCACCAACCTCTTTGACGCCGCGGCGGGTTTTGGCGGGATGCGCGAAAGCGGCTTTGGCCGCGAGGGCGGCTGGGAGGGGCTGGCGGCCTATCAGCGCCCGCTGGGGCGCGCTCAGGGCCTGAAACCGGCGCGGGCCGAGGCGCCCGCACTGGCCGAGGTTGCGGGGCTGGACCGCACCGCCAAGCTTTACATCGGCGGCAAGCAGGCGCGGCCTGATGGCGGCTATTCCCGCCCGGTGATCGGCGCGCGCGGGGCGCTGTTGGGTCATGTCGGCATCGGCAACCGCAAGGACATCCGCAATGCGGTCGAGGCGGCGCAGGCCGCCCGGGGCTGGGCCCGGCAGACCGCCCATGCCCGGGCGCAGGTGATCTATTTCATCGCCGAAAACCTCTCGGCCCGCGCCGATGAGTTTGCCGCCCGGCTGCGCGCCAGCACCGGCAAGCCCGGCGAGGCCGAGGTTGAGGCGGCGGTGCGGCGGTTGTTCACCTATGCCGCCTGGGCCGACAAATACGAAGGCGCGGTCAAGCCGGTGCCGATCCGTGGTGTCGCATTGGCGATGAACGAGCCGGTGGGGGTGATCGGCGCGCTGTGCCCGCAGGAGGCGCCGCTTCTGGGGCTGATCTCGGTGATGGCCCCGGCGATGGCGATGGGCAATCCGTGCGTTCTGGTGCCCTCGGAAGAGGCGCCCCTGCTGGCGACCGACTTCTATCAGGTGCTGGATACGTCGGACGTGCCGGGCGGTGTGGTCAACATCGTCACCGGCGCGCATGGCGAACTGGCCAAGCCGCTGGCGGGGCATATGGACCTTGATGCACTCTGGTCCTTCACCTCGGCGCCGGTTTCGGGCCTGATCGAGGCTGAGAGTGCCGGCAACCTCAAACGGACATGGGTGAACAACGGGCTGGCGCGCGACTGGTTCGGGGCTGCGGGTGAGGGGCGTGAGTTTCTGGCCCGCGCGACCGAGGTCAAGACCATCTGGGTGCCCTATGGCGAGTGACCATGCCTGCGGCTGGCGGCGATGCCTCCGGCGGGAGTATTTCGAAAGATGCAATTGCGGGTCGGCATGGCTGTAATTTCCCCGTGAAGTTCACGGCGTAATTGTGGCATGATCCGGGGGCCAAGCGTGAACAGGCGCGGGACATCTCAAGGGGAACAGTGGAATGTTGAACGAATTCAAGGCTTTTATCGCCAAGGGCAATGTGGTTGATCTGGCGGTAGGTATCATCATCGGCGCGGCCTTTACGGCCATCGTCAATTCGCTGGTGGGCGATCTGATCAACCCGATCATCGGTCTGATCACCGGCGGGATCGACTTCTCGAACCTCTTCATCGACCTGTCGGGGACCAATCCGGCCTCGCTCGCGGCAGCCAAGGAGGCGGGAGCGCCGGTCTTTGCCTATGGGGCTTTCCTGACGGCGGTCATCAACTTCCTGATCATCGCCTGGGTGGTGTTCCTGCTGGTCAAGGCAGTGAACAAGCTGAAAGCGGCGACGGCAAAGCAAGAGGCGGCCGAAGCGGCGGCGGCGGTTCCGGCCGGCCCGTCGGAAGTGGACCTGCTGAAGGACATTCTGGCGGCGCTGAAGAAGTAAGCCAGCAAAAGCAGCGGCCCGCAGGTTTCCCTGCGGGCCGCCCGTGGTTCAGGCCGCGGCGGGGCGCTGGGGGCGCTGCCGCAGGTTCCAGAACCACAACCGATAGGCCCAAAGCGCCAGAAGCGGGCCGAAATGCACCATCGCAGGGGCCCAGCCGCCCCAATCGTGCAGCGCGGCCCAATGGATCAGCACCAGCACCGCGGCGGGCCATGCCAGCCGCTGCACCTGTTTCCACCCTGTCCGCAGCCAGCGTTGCGCGGCATTGTTCGATGTGGCGGCCAGCGGCACGAACAGCAGCATCGCCAGCCAGCCCGTCCAGATGGTGGTTTCGGGCAGCGCGGCAAGAATCCGCTCCAGAGTGCCGCGGTCGATCACATAGACGATCGTGTGCAGCGCGGCATAGATAAAGGCCGCCACCTCGATGTCGCGGCGGTGATGCAACAGCCAGCGCGGCCAGCTTTGCCCGCGAAACAGCAGTACCAGCCCCGAGGCCATCATGCCGATGATCATGAGCCGCGCCGCCCATTCGCCGGTCGGATGCAGCAGGCCATGAAAGGCGCGGGCATCGGCGCCGAACAGCGCCCCGGCCATGGTCAGCGCGGGAAGGGCCATCACGGCCCAGAGGATATAGGTCGAACGTTGGTAGGAAAACATGGGGCACCCTGTGCAAGATGCCCCATATACGCCGCAGCGCGCGGCTTCCGTCGCTTACAGGGCCAAGGCTTCGGTCGGCGTGATCACCGGCAGACCCAGCGCGGCGCCCACCGCCGCATAGGTCAGCTTGCCCGCATGGGTGTTCAGCCCGGCCAGAAGGTGGCGGTCCTCGGCGCAGGCGCGTTTCCAGCCCTTGTCGGCCAAGGCCAGCAGGAAGGGTAGCGTCGCATTGCCAAGCGCCTGGGTCGAGGTGCGGGCCACCGCGCCCGGCATGTTGGCCACGCAGTAATGCATGATCCCGTCCACTTCATAGATCGGGTCTTGGTGAGTGGTGGCGCGCGACGTCTCAAAGCAGCCGCCCTGATCAATCGCCACATCGACCAGCGCCGCCCCGGGCTTCAGCTCGGACAGTTGCGCCCGGCTGATCAGCTTGGGCGCGGCGGCCCCGGGGATCAGCACGGCGCCGATGATCAGATCGGCTTCGCGCGCCAGCGCAATCGTGTTGCCGGCGCTCGCATAAGCGTTCTTGAACGAATGCCCGAACACATCGTCCAGATAGCGCAGCCGGTTCACCGAGCGGTCGATGACGGTCACATCCGCGCCCATCCCGGCGGCGACTTTGGCCGCATGGGTGCCCACCACCCCGCCGCCGATCACCAGAACCTTGGCCGGCAAAACGCCCGGTACCCCGCCCAGCAGCACACCGCGCCCGCCATTGGCCTTTTGCAGCGTCCAGGCCCCGACCTGCGGCGCAAGGCGCCCGGCCACCTCGGACATCGGCGCCAAGAGGGGCAGCCCGCCGCGGTCATCCGTCACCGTCTCATAGGCAATCGCGGTGACGCCCGAGGCCAGCAGGTCGGCGGTCTGCTCGGGGTCGGGCGCCAGATGCAGATAGGTGAACAGAAGCTGCCCGGCGCGCAGACGCTTGCGCTCAACCGGCTGGGGTTCTTTCACCTTCACCACCATTTCGGCGGCAGCAAAAACCTCTTCCGCCGTGGCGACGATCTTGGCGCCCACGGCCTGATAATCGGAATCGGAAAAGCCGGCACCCAGGCCGGCTTTGGTCTCGATCATCACCTCATGGCCATGTGCGATGGCCTCGCGTGCCGCGTCGGGAGTCATCCCGACGCGAAACTCCTGCGGTTTGATTTCTCTCGGGCAACCGATTTTCATGTTCTCTCTCCCTGTCGGACCTGATGTCCTTGCGGCAAAGCGTGACGCAGAATCGTTGCACGAGTTTTGAATTTCCTGTGGCGTCCGGGCGGTGGCGTGGTAGATTTTTCGCAGAAAAATCTAAATTGACGCAGAAAATCCCATGACGCCCCAGCTTGACGCAACCGACCGCCGCATCCTGACCGTGCTGCAAAAGGAAGGCCGCATCACCAATGCCGACCTGTCCGAGCGGGTGAACCTGTCGCCTTCGGCCTGCCATCGCCGGGTGCAGCGGCTTGAGGAAGAGGGGTTCATCGGCAAATACGTCGCCCTGCTCGACACCCGCAAGATCGGCAAGCCCACCACGGTTTTCGTCGAAATCACCCTGCAGGGGCAGGCGGATGAGCTGCTGGACGCCTTTGAGCGTGAGGTGGCCCGCATCCCCGACATTCTGGAATGCCATCTGATGGCGGGGCAGGCGGATTACCTGCTCAAGATCATGGCCGAAGACACCGAGGATTTTGCCCGCATCCACCGCCAGTATTTGTCCCGCCTGCCCGGCGTGCGGCAGATGCATTCCAGCTTTGCGCTGCGGACGGTGGTGCAGACCACGGCCCTGTCGGTCTGACGGCTATTCCGGCGGGCGATAGGGCCGGGTGAGGCGCTGACCGTTGAACGTATGGGTGCAACAGGCGCAGGTCGGTTCCAGATCATTGATCGTCAGCGTGGGATCAACCCGTTGCAGCCGGTTCTGATCGTCGATGCAAAGCCCGCTGTAGCGGCTGCTTTCGCCCAGCCAGACCACAGGCTGACGCGCCTCTTCGGTGCGGGCGACCAGCCAATAGATCGGATCGGGCCGGTCAAGGCGGGCAATGGCCTCTGCCTGTACGGCGTCCCAATCCTGCCCGACCTTCGAGAGAAGAAAGCGAAAGAGCGGCGTATAATCCAGACCGCGCCGCACCCCTTGCGCCATCTTGCCCCGGGTCAGCTCCGCATCGGTTTCGGCCTTTTCCGCCTTGGTGTTGCGCTGCCAGCGGGCTTCGCCGCCGCTTTGGTGGCGGACGCCGCGCGCAAGGGTGTTGACCTTGCGATAAAGCGGCTCCACCCGCCGCATGGGTCAGCGGCGGCGGTCGCGCCGCGCGCTCATCGGCTGGAAGGCGACGCCGACATGTGCCTCGCAATAGGGTTTGCCGGGCAGGCTGGGCAGGCCGCAGAACCAGAAGTCTTCGGTCGCCGGGTCGCCGATCGGCCATTTGCAGGTCCGCTCGGTCAGTTCCATCAGCGTGAGCTTGCGGGCGCGCTTTTCGACCTCGCGCACCGAAGCCAGCGCCTCGGGGCTGATCTCATTGGCCGAAGGTTGCGGCGGCAGCGGCTGACCGGCGGGGATGATCGCCTTGCGCACCGGCAGCGGGGTGACGGTGGCACCCGAGGCCGGGGCGGCTGCGGCCGGCTGCGGTGCCGGGCGTTCGGCCGCGGGGCGCGGGGCCGGGGTCGGTTCGGCCGCGCGGGGGGCGGGCTCGGGGGCCGGGCGGGGCGTTGGTTCGGGCCGCACCGCCGCAGCGGGTGCCGCCACCGGCGCTTCGGCCTCTTCGCCATGGGTCGCGCCATCGCCCGCCCGGTTCGACAGGCCCAGACGGTGGACCTTGCCGATCACCGCATTGCGCGTGACGCCGCCCAGCTCCTTGGCGATCTGGCTGGCGGACTGGCCTTCGGCCCACATGCGCTTGAGGGTCTCGACGCGCTCGTCGGTCCAGGACATGACATACTCCGGGGTTCGGGACTGGCCCGTTGGGTGGGGCCCATTCTAATGGGGACAGCACCGGATACAAGGCAAAGCACCGGGAATCAAGCGGGGCGGGGGCAAGGGCTGTGGATCGGGGGCCTTTCAGGGGGCTTGTCAGGGGCCTTGCTCTGGCGCAGGAACGGCAGACAGGCGCCAATCGGGGGCCGGGAGAGATGCCATGCATGATTATCGCGCCCAGCGGGCCGACACGTTCGAGACCTTCCGCCAGGTCGGCAAGGGCGTCAAACTGCCCGCCACCGCCGTCGTGGTTTTCATCTTCGTTGCCGAAGAGGTCGATACCAAATGGGCCGCCGTGGAAAAGGCACTGCGGGCCAAAGGCTTCAAGACCCGCAATGACGGCACCGTTCTTGAGGCGCGGGTCGGGCCCATCGCCATCGAGCCGGAGGCGATCTGGTATTGGGAAGAACGCGCCACGCGCGAGGTGCTGCCCTTTGATTTCTACCCCGATGGCTGGGAACTGGACGACTGACGGCAAGTAAATTGCGCCGCCCTTTCTTGCGAAACGGCGGCATATCTTTTTCTCGCCTCTGGCCTGCGGCCAACCGGCTCGGGTGAAGGGCCTCCGGCGGGAGTATTTGAAGAAGGGCAAATGCTGCGGTTCGGCACTTATGATTTGCCCTTCCTGAAATACTCCCGCCGGAGGCAGCTACACCGGACCGGAGCGGGCGGTCAGTAGATATAGCGGATCTGTTCCGTCCAGTAGCGTTCCATCCGTTTCAGCGACTGGTTCATGTTCTCCATCGCTTCGGCGTCGATCAGGCCGCGTTTCATCAGCCCCTCGGCATGGCGGGCGAAGAGTTCGGCCAGCATCCCACGCACGCGGCGGCCCTTTTCGGTCAGCCGGACGCGGACCGAGCGGCGGTCGATCTCGCTGCGCTGGTGGTGCATATAGCCCAGTTCCACCAGTTTCTTGAGATTGTAGCTGACATTCGAGCCCTGATAGTAGCCGCGGGTTTTCAATTCGCCTGCGGTCACCTCATTCTCGCCGATGTTGAAGAGCAAGAGCGCCTGCACCGAGTTGATTTCGAGAAGCGCCAGCCGTTCGAATTCATCCTTGATGACATCCAGCAGCAGCCGGTGCAGCCGTTCCAGCAGCGCAAGATTGTCGAGATAGCCCGCCATCAGGGCCTTTTGCGTGCCATCCAGCAAAGGGGCGTGCATCGTCATGGGTCACTCCGCAACAGCATCGGTTGCGGTCAGCCTCGGCACAAAAGGGAAACATTGCGTAAACTCCTGCCCGAAAATGCCGCAAATTTGCGCGATCAGCGGGGCTGCGGGGCAAGGCGACTGCGGGCGAAGGCGGCGATCTCGGCGATCAGCGCGGCATAGGGTGGCGGCGGCGGGGTTTGGCCCAGCACCCAGGGCAGCAGATCCTGGTCATTCTCGTGCAGCAGCGCGTCATAGAGGTCCAGCGTTTCGGGCGCCATCGCGGCAAGGCGGGCGTCGCCATAGGGGCCAAGGATCAGGTCCATCTCCTTGGTGCCGCGCCGCCAGCTTCGCATCGCCATCCGCTTCAGCCGCGCCTCTGCCGTCTCGCTCATGCCCGTCTTCCCCTGCTGCCTTGGCCTTGAACCGGACCGGGGGCGAGACTATGACAGCCCGCGCACCCTTACCAGCCCCGGAGCTTGTCATGGCCTTCCTCTCCGACACCCTTGCCCGCGTCAAACCGTCGCCCACCATCGCGGTGACCACCAAGGCGCAGGAGCTGAAAGCGGCGGGGCGCGATGTGATCGGGCTTGGCGCCGGAGAGCCGGATTTCGACACGCCCGCCAACATCCGCGAGGCGGCCAAGCGGGCGATTGACGCGGGCAAGACCCGTTACACCGCCGTGGACGGCATTCCCGAGCTGAAAAAGGCGATCTGCGCCAAATTCCTGAAGGAAAATGGCCTGACCTATGCGCCGAACCAGATCACCGTGGGCACCGGCGGCAAGCAGATTCTCTATAATGCGCTGATGGCCACCTGCAATCCGGGCGATGAGGTGATCATTCCCGCACCCTATTGGGTGTCCTATCCCGACATGGTTCTGCTGGCGGGCGGCACGCCGGTTCCCGTGGTGGCGGGGATCGAGACCGATTTCAAGCTGACCCCGGCGCAGCTTGAAGCGGCGATCACGCCGAAGACCAAGTGGTTCATCTTCAACAGCCCGTCGAACCCGACCGGCGCCGGCTATACCCGCGCCGAGTTGCGGGCGCTGTGTGATGTGCTGCTGCGCCATCCGCAGGTCTGGATCATGTCGGATGACATGTATGAGCATCTGGTGTTCGACGATTTCGAATTCACCACCCCGGCGCAGATCGAGCCCGCGCTTTATGACCGCACGCTGACCTGCAACGGCGTGTCGAAATCCTATGCGATGACCGGCTGGCGGATCGGCTATGCCGGGGGGCCGGTGCATCTGATCAAGGCGATGGGCACGATCCAGAGCCAGTCCACCTCGAACCCCTGTTCGGTGTCGCAATATGCCGCACTTGAGGCGCTGACCGGCCCGCAGGATTTCCTTGCCCCCAACCGCAAGCTGTTCGAGCGGCGGCGCGATCTCGTGGTGGCGATGCTGAACGCGGCAAAGGGCATCACCTGCCCGAAACCGGAGGGGGCGTTCTACGTCTACCCCGACATTTCGGGCTGCATCGGCAAGACCAGCGCCGGGGGCGCGAAGATCACCGATGATGAGGCTTTCGCCTCGGCCCTGTTGGAGGAAACCGGGGTGGCGGTGGTGTTCGGCGCTGCCTTCGGGCTTTCCCCGAACTTCCGCGTCAGCTACGCTACGGCGGACGAGGTGCTGGAAGAAGCCTGCCGCCGTATCCAGACCTTCTGCGCGGGCCTGATCTGAAGCGGAGAACCGATGGCCGACCGTATCACGGCAAATCTGCCCAGCCGGGATTTCGCTGCAACCGAGGCATTCTATCACCGCCTTGGGTTTCGCACCGATTTTCGTGATGACGGATGGATGATCCTGCGACGCGGCGCGCTGGAGCTGGAGTTCTTCCCGCATCCCGGGGTGGACAAATGGTCAAGCTGGTTCTCGGCCTGCATCCGTGTGGATGAGGTCGAGGCGCTTCTGGCCGAATGGCAGCAGGTCGGGTTGAGCGATGATCGCACCGCCATTCCGCGGCTGACGGGTATCTTCAAGTTGCAGGGCGCGCCGCGCATGTTCGCGCTGGTGGATGAGGACGGCTCGCTCTTGCGGGTGCTGGACAACAAGGACAGCTAAGATGGCGGGCGACCTTCCCGAGTTCTATTTCCGTATCCGTGAAAATGGCGCCGTCGTGTTCCGCGTCGATACCGAGAACCGCCAGCGCCGGATCGAGCTGGACGAAATTGCCACGGTCAATGTCAAGAATGGCAATGTGAAGCCGCATGGCGACCGCAAGCTGACACCCGACGAAATGGCGGTGATTCAGGACTGGATCGTGGCGCGGCAGGCCCTCTTGGCCGAGCGGGACGTGGACGACATCCTGCGCGCGGTCGATCACCTGAACCTGACGACGCAATGGGTGCAGGCGCGGGCGACCGAGGATCAGCTTGAGGCGGTGACGGATGTGCTGCTGTTGGCGATGCACGATCTGCGCACGGTTCTGGTGCGCAAGAAGGCTGACCGGCTGATGCGGGCCGAAGGCGGCAAGGACGCTGCGGAATAATCTGCCACGCCAAAGGTTTGCCCCGCAGGTGGGGCCTGCGGGGCTGGGGTGGGGTGGGTCGTGTTGCAAGCAGCGTCCCATCCGGCAAAGCCACCGGACAAGCCAAGGTCTAGGACGATTCTCGTTAAGGACAGGTTAAAGCCAGCCCGGCTCTTGCGGGCTTTCCAGTGCCCGGCGCAGCACGCGGTCCACGTCACGGCTCATCGGCAGGGCACCCGACAGCACCTGTGACACCGGAACCCATGCGGCATGGCTGGCATCATCCCCGGCCTGCGGGGCGCCGCCGCGATAGCGGCACAGGACCGCCACCAGAAAGAAATGATGCTCCAGCCGCCCGTCGGCATCCCGCAGGATGATGTCGAGGTTCGCCAGATATTCCAGCGGATCGGCCCGGACCGAGGTTTCCTCGGCCAGTTCACGCGCGGCGGCGGCCAGCGCCGTCTCGCCCGCCTCGACATGGCCACCCGGATAGCCCCAGAGCCCGGCATCGGGCGGATTGCGGCGGCGCACCAGCAACACCTGATCGCCGTGCAGGACCACGGCCAGAACCGCCAGTGCCGGGCGGCTCACAGCCCGTCAAAGGCGCAGAGGGCGTGAACCTCCATGCCCATCGCCTCAAGCCGCTTGCGCCCGCCCAGATCGGGCAGATCGACGACAAAGGCGCAACCTGCCACTTTGGCCCCCAGCCGCTCGATCAGCTTGATGCCCGCCTCGGCGGTGCCGCCGGTGGCCAGCAGGTCATCGACCAGCAGCACGGTTTCGCCCGGCTGCATCGCGTCTTCATGCACCTCGACCACCGCTTCGCCATATTCCAGCGTATAGGCTTGGGAAATCGTCTGACCCGGCAGCTTGCCCTTCTTGCGGATCGGCACGAAGCCGGTGGAGAGCTGATGCGCCACGGCCCCGCCCAGGATGAAACCCCGCGCCTCAAGCCCCACCACCTTGTCGATCCGCACCCCGACATAGGGCGCCAGAAGCTGATCGACACACATCCGAAACCCGCGCGGATCGGCGAACAGCGTGGTCACATCGCGGAACAGAATCCCCTCATGCGGGAAATCGACGATGGTGCGGATATAGTCGCGGACGGATTTCTTCATCGGTCTCTCCTCAGTCCAGAACCCGGCCCGCGATGACCCGCAGGGCGGCCAGCATCTCGGGGTCACGCTTGTCGGGGGCGGTCATCACGGCATGGTCCAAGGCGCGGTCGCAGCCATGCGGGCAGGGCGTGCGGTCGCCGCCCAGGCGGGCGGGCAGACCCTTGACCAATGTGCGGGCATGGGCGGCGTTGGCGGTCAGCGTGGCGATCACCTGCGCCACATCCACCGCGCCGTGGTCGGGGTGCCAGCAGTCATAATCGGTGACCATGGCGACGGAGGCATAGCAAAGCTCCGCCTCGCGGGCGAGCTTCGCTTCGGGCATCCCGGTCATGCCGATGACATCGGCGCCCCAAGAGCGGTAAAGGCGGCTTTCGGCTAGGGTCGAGAATTGCGGCCCCTCCATCGCCAGATAGACCGCACCCTCATGCACCGTCACGCCTGCGGCCCGCGCCGCCTCGGCCGCCGCCGCACCAAGGCGCGGGCAGGTCGGATGCGCCACGCTGACATGCGCCACGCAGCCCGGCCCGAAGAAGCTTTTCTCGCGCGCAAAGGTGCGGTCGATGAACTGATCCACAATCACGAAATCGCCCGGGGCATAGTCATTGCGCAGGCTGCCCACCGCCGACACCGCCACCAGATCGGTGCAGCCCAGCGATTTCAGCGCCGCGATATTGGCCCGGTAGGGCACCGAAGAGGGGCTGTGGACATGCCCCCGCCCGTGGCGCGGCAGGAAGGCCATCGGCACGCCGCCCAAGCGGCCCACCAGCACCTCGTCCGAGGGCCTGCCCCAGGGCGTTTTCACCTTGACCCAGGAGGCACCTTCCAGCCCGTCGATCTGATAGACCCCCGAACCGCCGATGACGCCGATCATGGTCTGCATGGGTCTTGCTCCGGGCTGTTGCCGGCGCATCCTACGCGGCACCAGCGGCGGGGCAAGGGGTTACGGCGCCTTGATCTTGTCCGCCGAATGGTTGCCCGATCGGTGGGCTGTGTCTTTCGGGCGGGGCGCAATTTCTAGACCGTCGGGCAATGACCGGGAGGATGGCACCGGGAGGATGGGCAGATTGCCCATCCTACGGGCGCTTCAGTGTGATCAGGTCGCGCACCGCCACATAGTCGCGGTAGCCAAGGCGGCCCATCGGGTGAAAGCGGCTGACGTCGAAGCGGCCAGCCACAAGGCAGTCGTCGCGCAGGTGGATGCCCACCACCTCGCCCAGAACCAGCGTGTTGTTGTCGCCCTTCAGCCGGCTGTGCGACAGGACGCGGCACTCCAGCGTGGCCGGGGCATCCGCGACCCGGGGGCAGGGGATGGTCGTGCATTCGGCCTTTGCCACGCCGCAGGCGGCAAATTCATCCACCCCGCGGGCAAAGCCGGCCGAGGTTGCATTCATTGCCGCCAGCGCCGCCTCTTCCACGATGTTCACCGCGAAAACCCCGCTTTCCAGCGCATTGGTCACGCTGTCGCTGGGGTCGCCCGAGAAGATCACCTGCGGCGGATCATAGGCCACCAGGTTGAAGAAGGAGTAGGGCGCCAGATTGTCGCCCATGCCCGCCCGTGTCGAAATCCAGGCGATTGGGCGCGGTGCTACCACGGCGCTGATGGGGTTGTGCGGCAGGCCGTGGCCGTCTTCGGGGCGGTAGAACATCGGCGCTTCTCCCACCGGGACGTTCGGGCATTTGATCCTGAGGTATCCGCATGTTACCCGCGTTGCCAGATGATTCTGCCAGGGGGCGCCGCCGGTGTATCAGCTTGAGGAAGAGGTCGAGGCGGACTGGTGGGAGGTGGAGGCGCTTTATGACCTTTGCTTCGCGCCGGGCCGAACCGCTTTGTCCAGCTACCGCCTGCGCGACGGCGTGCCGACGGTTGCGGCGCTCTGCCTGACGCTGCGCGATGATGACGGCATCATGGCCGCCGCGATCCGCTATTGGCCGGTCGAGGTGGGCGGGCAGGATGTGCTTTTGCTCGGTCCCGTGGCCGTTCACCCCACCCGGCAGGGCGAGGGGCTGGGCGGGCTTTTGATCAACGAAAGTCTGGGCGAGGCGCGGCGGTTGGGGTGGGAGCGGGTGATGCTGGTGGGCGATGCCCCGTATTACCGCCGCTTTGGCTTTGAAAAGCTGGAGGGCGTCGAAATGCCGCCGCCCACCAATCCCGACCGGGTGCTGGGGCTGGAGTTGAAAAAGGGCGCATGGGCCGGCGTGCGGGGTCGGGTGACCAAGGCGGCGGGGGCCACCGTCTGATCTCGATTCCAGTGGCAGAGACTTGCGCAGTGCCCGGCAAGGGGCCACATTCGCAGGATGAACCAGACCCTGCCCGCGCTGCCCGCGCCCGACCTTGACCGTGAGATCGACGAGCTGGCCCGTGCGCTGCGCCGGGCCAATGGGCCGCTGATGTCGGTGGTCAACCGGCTGGGCGGCGGGATTGAGGCACAGATGGCCCATCTGCCACCCCGGCTGCGCAGCGAGCTGGAGCGGGTGACGGCAGCCGCACTGGGCACGGCCTTTGGCGTCGGCGGTGCGGTGCCTGCCGTCGGGCGGCGAGGCACGCTGGCGGCGGCGATCCTGTCGGGGGCGGCGGGCGGTGCCGGGGGGCTTGCCACCTCGTTGGCCGAACTGCCGGTCACGGTGACGGTAATCCTCAAGGCGATCCGCGAAGAGGCCGAGGCGGCGGGCTTTGATCCGGCGGAGCCTTCGGTGCGGGCGGCCTGTCTGATGGTCTTTTCGGCGGGTTCGCCGCTCTCGGGCGATGACGGGGTGAACACCAGCTTTCTGTCGGCGCGCCTGACCCTGACCGGCCCGGCCCTGCAAAAGCTGATCGCCACGGTTGCGCCGAAACTGGCGGTGGCGCTGGGCCAGAAACTGGCGGCGCAGGCGGTGCCGGTGCTGGGGGCGATCAGCGGGGCCGGGCTGAATGCGGCCTATCTGAGCTATTACCGCGAGGTTGCCCGTATCCGCTTTGCCCTGATGCGGCTGGCGGTGCAGCACGGCGCCGAAGCGGTGACGCAGCGCTTTGCCGTCGCCAGTGAGGCACCCCGCCTGCGCAAGGCGTAACCAAATTCCTTGCAAGGAATTTGCAAATCTTTTGCAAAAGATTTGGGCCTGCGGCGGCGTCAGTTGCCGGTCTTTGGCGGCTCGTTGCCGTAGCGTTCGAAAAGCTTGCCCTGCGTCATGAAGAAGGCAAACAGCGCGGCCGTCAGGCCGAAGGTCTTGAAATTCACCCAAGCCTCGGTGGACATCAGGCGCCAGACCGCCTCATTCGCCACGGCCAGCGCAAAGAAGAAGGCCGTCAGGCGACGGGTCAGGATCATCCAGCCTTCGGGCTGCATCGGCAGCGCCTCGTCCATCACCAGCCGCAGATAGCTTTGACCGCGCAACAGGCCGAAGCCCAGAACGCCGCCGAAGGCCAGATACAAGAGCGTCGGCTTCATCTTGATAAAACGTTCGTCATTGAGCCAGACCGAAAGCCCGCCCATCACCACCACCAGAACCAGCGTCATCATCTGCATCCGCGAGAGCTTGCCCGTCAGCGCCCAGAGCAGGGCCGAGGTGGCGATGATCAGCAGCACGAAGGCGGCGGTGGTGACGATGAAGCCGGAATATTCCGCGCCGCCCAAGGTGAAGGTCCGGTCCTTGAGCCGCCCGAACATGACGAAGAACAGCACCACCGGCCCGAGTTCGAGAGCCAGTTTCAGGATCGGATTGATCTTCTTTTCGGCCATAAGCTGCGCTCCCCCGGGGTTCGCCCCGTTCTGGCGCGGAACGGCAGGGCGATCAAGGCGGCAAATCGCACGCGCGGGGATGTGATCAGGGATGTGATCGGCCCGCCTGTGGCCGCCCCCGGGGCCTTGCCCCGGACCCCAGGATATTTGTGCCAAGATGAAAGGGTGTCAGTCTTCGAGGCCGACGAGGGCGCGGGCGAAATCCTCGGGGTCGAAGGGAGCGAGGTCGTCGATCTGTTCGCCAAGGCCGATGGCATGGATCGGCAGGCCGAAGCGGTCGGCCAGGCTGACCAGCACGCCGCCCTTGGCGGTGCCGTCGAGTTTGGTCATCACCAGGCCCGAGACATCGGCGATCTTGCGGAAAATCTCGACCTGAAGCACGGCGTTCTGGCCGGTGGTGGCATCCAGCACCAGAAGGGTGTTGTGCGGGGCGGTCGGGTCTTTCTTGCGGATGACGCGGATGATCTTGGCCAGTTCCTCCATCAGGTCGGCGCGGTTCTGCAACCGGCCTGCGGTGTCGATCATCAGAAGATCGGCGCCGGTTTCCTGCGCGCGGGTCAGCGCGTCGAAGGCGAGGCTGGCCGGGTCGCTGCCTTCGGGGGCGGTCAGCACGGGCACGCCGGCGCGGGTGCCCCAGATCTGCAACTGTTCGACGGCGGCGGCGCGGAAGGTGTCGCCGGCGGCGATCACCACCGATTTTCCGGCCGCCTTGAACTGCGAGGCCAGCTTGCCGATCGTCGTGGTCTTGCCCGAGCCGTTGACGCCGACCACCAGCACCACCTGCGGTTTTTGCGGGTAAAGCGGCAGCGGGCGGGCCACGGGTTCCATGATGCGGCGGACCTCATCGGCGAGGGCGCGGCGCAGCTCGGGGGTGGAGATGCGTTTGCCGAACCGGCCTTCGGCGATATTGGCGGTGACGCGGGCCGCGGTATCGACGCCCATATCAGCGGCGATCAGCACCTCTTCGAGGCTTTCCAGCATCGCATCATCCAGCACCCGGCGCGGCTCGTCCCCCTGTCCGAAGAGGCGGCCGATAAGGCCCGGCTTCGCTTCGGGTGCCGGGGCTTCGGCTGTGCTGGCTGCGGGCTCCGTTTCGCTGACCAGCGCATCCAGCCCCTCGCCGATCTTGTCGGAGGAGCGGAGCATGCGGTCTTTGAGCTTCTTGAAGAAGGACATGGGCGGGCCTTTGGCTGCGGTCCCTTTCACCTAGTCAATAACGCCTGCCTTGGGAAGGGTTCAGCCCTTGGGGAAATCCCAGTAAAGCACTGCCCCGATCAGGATGAGGCTTTGGCCCAGCCAATAGCTTGGCCAGACGGCAAGGCTGAGGGCGCGCTGGCGCATCGGGGCGGTCACCACAAAGAGGCGCAGGGCAAGGAGCGTGTCTGACAAGAGGAAGAGCGCGGCGCCAAGCCCGAGGATTGTGTCGCCGCCATTCGCGGGCAAGAGGATGACGGTCATCGCCATCGCCCCGATGACCAGCCCATAGACCCGCACAGGCCAGCGCAGCGCCCCGGCGCGCGGGGCCAGCCAGAATTCGGTCGAGATCAGCAGCAGGGCGAGGAGCGCCAGCGCGGCGATCTGCCCCGGCCCGAAAGCCGGGCCGCCAAGCTCTGCCCCGCGCTGCCAGAAGGCCAGCGCATAGGCCAGATGCCCACCCGCAAAGGCGCCCATTCCGGCGAGAAAGGCGGTTTTCCCCGGGCGTGACAGCGCGAAATCGCCAAGCGCGCCAAGGGCAAGGCCCAGCGTGATCAGCCCCGGCGCCCCTGTGGCCAATCCATAAGCCGCGAGCGCCGCCGTGGCGGCGGTCTTGACGGATGAGCCGGTCCAGCTTTGCTGCCCTTCCGGGCGGGTGGCAAAGGCGTATTGGTAGGCCGTGGCGGCAAGGGTGGCGAGGGTCAGAAGCGCTGTCATGGTCCATCCGGGGGCTGTTCGGCGCAGCCTCACATGCTAGGTTTTCGCCATGCAAGACCTGACCCGACGTCCGCTTCCGCTGTTCCTGTTCGCTCTGGCTTCGGCCTGTCCGTTGCTGCTTTTCGCTTTGGGCCTTTGGCAGGGTGGCGGTTGGGCAGCGGCGGGGTTGCTTTACATGACGGTGCTGGCATTGGCGCTGGACCAGATCAGGGGCCTCTTCATGGGGGACGCGCCCGAAGGGGCGGAGTTTCCCGGGGCGGATTCCTTGCTGATCGGGCTGGCGGTTGGCCATCTCGTGGCGCTGCCCGCCGCAGTCTGGGGCGTGGCCGGGGCGAGCGGGTTGGGGCCGTGGGAGCGGCTGGCACTGTTTGTCGGGGCAGGACTGTGGTTCGGGCAGGTGTCGAACCCGATGGCGCATGAGCTGATCCACCGGGGCAGTCGCGGGCTTTATGGGCTGGGGGTGGCGGTTTACGGCAGCCTCCTCTTCGGCCATCACGCCAGCGCCCACCGGCTGGTGCATCACCGCCATGCGGCCAGTGCCGAAGACCCCAATTCGGCCCGGGCGGGCGAAGGGTTTTATCGCTTTTTCCTGCGGGCATGGGCGGGCAGCTTCCGGCAGGGGCTGCGGGCCGAACGGGAATTGACCGCCCGGGCGCCGGGGCGGCTGAACCCCTATGCGGTCTATCTGGGGCTGGCGGGGCTGGCGCTGGCGCTGGGCTGGGGGTTGGCCGGGGCGGCGGGGGGGCTGGTCTGGGCCGGGCTGGCGTTGCACGCGCAGGTGCAGTTGATGCTGTCGGATTATGTGCAGCATTACGGGCTGACGCGGGCGCTGCGCCCCGATGGGCGGCTTGAGCCGGTGGCGGCGCGCCATAGCTGGAACGCGCCGTTCTGGTTTTCCTCGGCGCTGATGCTGAATGCGCCGCGCCATTCCGACCATCACGCGCATCCGGCACGGCCCTATCCGGCGCTGCGGATGCCCGGCGCGGAAGAGGCGCCGACGCTGCCCTGGCCGCTGCCCATGGCCTGCACCATTGCGCTGTTCCCGCCGCTTTGGCGACGGTGGATCGCGCCGCATCTGGCCCGGTGGAGGGGATGAAATGAAGATGATCCTGGCGCTGATCCTGCTGACCGCGCCCGCTTGGGCCGAAACGCCCATGACCGCGGCCGAGTTCGAGGCGCGGGTGGTGGGCCGCACCATGACCTATGCCGACAGCGGCAAGGTTTGGGGGCGTGAGCAATATCTGCCCGGGCGCCGCGTGATCTGGGCCTTTGAAGGCCAAGAGTGCAAGCACGGTTACTGGTGGGAGGAGACAGGCGGTGCGATCTGCTTTGCCTATGACGATGGCGGCGCGCCGGATTGCTGGCTGCTTTACGACCGGGGGGACAGCATCGCGGCACAGGCGCTGGACGACCCGGATGGCACGCCGCTTTCGGTGGTCGAGCAAAGCGCCGAGCCGCTGATCTGTCCCGGCCCGCAGGTGGGTGTCTGAGGTTTTCCGACATTCCCGCCGAATGCCCGAAATCAGGGGTCTGACAGGAAACCCAACCTTTTGCGGGATCTGTGCAGCAAAGCTGCCACAGCCGCGCGGGACATTCCTTGTCCTTTCAGAACAGGCTGCCCTGTTGTGGCGGTTCCCCCGGCTTGCCCTTGCGTGCGGGCTTGCCGCCGGTGGTCAGGCGGCCATCGGCGAATTCGATCTCCAGCACGGTGGCCTTTTCCGCCGCCGCCCGGCCCGTCACCACATGGCCGTCGCCGCGCACGATGGCAAAGCCGCGCCGCAGGGTTTCGGCATGGCCCAGCGTCTGGCGCGTGCGGTCCAGCGCCTCAAGCCGCCGGGCCAGATCGGCCAGCCGTGTGGGCGGGGCCGCCTGCAGCCGCGCGTCCAGCGTGGCAAGCCGCGCCGCGCCCTCGGCCCGTTTGCGCGCCGCTTCGGTGATCAGCCGGTGCAGCGCCGGGGCCAGCCGGGCGGCCAGCGCCGCAGCCCGGTCGGCGGCCCGCTCGGCCCGGCGGGCCAGCGCCGCCTCAAGCCGCCCGGTCAGGGCCTGCCCTTGGTCGCGGCGCCGGGCGATCAGCGCCCGTAGCACCTCGGGCCGAAGCCGGGCCGCGCGTTCGAACCCGGCGCGTTTGCGGGCCGTCGCCATCCCCAGCGCGCCGGCCAGACGGCCCGACCACAGGTCCAGCCGCTGCGCCGCGCTGCCGGTCAGCGTCTCGGGCCGGGGCAGGGCGCGGCCAAGGTCGCGCAGCCGCTGGTCGCGGCGCTGCAATCCGGTGGTCAGCCCGCGCAAGAGCCGCGCCGAGAGGCTTTCCAGCGTGGCCAGCAATTCCAGCCGCACCGGCACGGCAAGCTCTGCCGCCGCGGTGGGGGTGGGCGCGCGCAGGTCGGCGGCATGGTCGATCAGAGTTGTGTCCGTCTCATGCCCCACGGCGGAAATCAGCGGAATGCGGCTGGCCGCCGCCGCCCGCACCACGATTTCCTCGTTGAAGCCCCAGAGGTCTTCGAGCGAACCGCCGCCCCGCGCCACGATCAGCACATCGGGCCGCGGGATCGGCCCGCCGGGGGCAATCGCGTTGAACCCCCGGATCGCGGCAGCAACCTCGGCGGCACAGTTCTGGCCCTGCACGGCGACGGGCCAGATCAGCACATGGCGCGGAAAACGGTCGCGCAGCCGGTGCAGGATATCGCGGATCACCGCGCCCGAAGGGGAGGTGACCACGCCGATCACCTGCGGCAGATAGGGGATCGGCTTCTTGCGGGCGGGGTCGAACAGCCCCTCGGCCTGCAAGGCCGCCCGCCGCTTTTCCAGCATCGCCATCAGCGCGCCCGCCCCGGCGGGGGCCACATCCTCGACGATCAACTGGTATTTCGACTGCCCGGGGAAGGTGGTCATGCGGCCGGTGGCGATGACCTCCATCCCCTCTTCCGGGCGGACCTGCATCTTGGCGACCTGCCCCTTCCACGAAATGGCGGCAATGACTGCGCGGTCATCCTTGAGGTCAAAGTAAAGATGCCCCGAGGCCGGGCGGCTGACACGCCCCACCTCGCCGCGCACGCGGACAAGGCCGAACTCCCCCTCAATCACCCGCTTCACCGCGCCGGAAAGTTCCGAGACGGTGTATTCAGGCTGATTGCCGGGGGCGGGGGCGGGGTCTTCGAACAGGTCACTCATATCGCGATCCTGCCACGGATCGGGGGGCAGGGAAAAGCCCCGGCCTTGCGCGGATGCCACAGCTGCAGGCAGAGTGCGGGCAGAGGTGCGCGATGCCGGGCAGTATTGACGACTATCTGAACGACCCCGAGACGACCGAGGCAGAAAAGGCGCTGATCGCGGCCTGCCAGGAGGGGAGGTCGTGCGTGCTGAACGGCGGGAAGTTGCCCGCCGAGGGGGCCACGGAGCCGAGTGTTCGGGCCGCGCTGATCCGCCTGCTGGCGCTGGAGGCAACCAGCCTGCATGACAGGGGTGTCTGGCTGGAAGGCGCGCTGATCACCGGCCATTTGGACCTGAGCTTTGCCAGATGCCGGGGCATGTTTGCTTTGATCAACTGCCGTTTTGCTGAAGAGCCGCACATGGCCCAGACAGAACTGGCACACCTTTCGTTTGATGGAAGCCATCTGCCGGGGCTGTTCGCGAAAGGCGCAAGGGTAACAGGAAGCTTTTTCCTGCGCGGCGTGACGGCGACAGGAACGGTAGATGTGAACGCCGCGCAGATCGGCGGGCAACTGTCCTGCAAAGGCGCGACGCTGAACGGCGGCGGGGGAATGTCACTGAACAGCCAGCTATTGAAGGTCACGGGAAGCATTTCCCTGTGTGGCGTGAGGGCGAACGGCGTAGTGAATGTAGGCGGCGCAGAAATCGGTGGGCAGCTTGATTGTGTGGGTGCTGATTTGAACGGCGGCGAGGGGGTAGCACTGTTCGCTCAAAGGGCGAAGGTGGCGCAGGGTATGTTTCTGAGCGGCGTAACCGCGATCGGAACAATGGCCTTTAGCGACGCACAAATCAGCGGAGAAATTGATTGCACAGGCGCAACGATGAATGGCGGAGGGGGCAAGGCACTGGACGGCCAATCCCTGCGGGTGGAAGGCACGTTCTTTTTCCGCCGGGTCAAGGCTGCCGCGGGGCGGGTCGATCTGAGTTCGGCAGCGATGCGCGTTCTGGTTGACGATGCGGAATCGTGGCGCAAGTGCAGCGAGCTGATCCTCGACGGTTTAACGTATGACCGGATTGCAGGCAGCAACGTACCCAAGACCTTTGCCGCGCGTAAGGCCTGGTTGGAAAAAGGCTCGCGCTTCAAAGACGAATTCCTCCCCCAACCCTACACCCAATTCGCCAAGGTGATGCGCGCGGCGGGGCATGTGGCCGAGGCGCGCAAAGCCTTGGTCGAGCGGGATCGCATTCTGTTTGCCGAGGCTGAAAAGGCGGATCGCGCAGCCTTGGGCGAGGCCTTGCAAGCCGATCAGGCGACGCGGGCGGATAGCGGGAAGATCTGGCTGCGGATGCAGGGGCGCCGGTTGTGGGCGGGGTTGTCGCACGGGGTGGTCGGTTACGGGCACAGGCCGGAACGGGCGCTGTTCTGGGTGCTCGGGTTCTGGCTGCTGGGCAGTTTGCTCTATTTCATCGCCTATCGCGCGGGGCTGATGGTGCCCAATTCCGATGTCATCATGGTTTCCGCCGAATGGCTGGAGGCGGTGAAGGCAGACCGCCTTGCCCCGACCGCTTTGTGGACTGGCGATGCGGTCCGCGCCTCGGCGCATTATGAGACGTTTTTTGCGGGCATCTATGCGCTGGACCTGTTTCTGCCGGTGGTCGATCTGGGGCAGGAAAAGACTTGGGCCGTAACCACACCCACGATCTTTGGCTGTGGGTGGTGGCTGCGGCTGGCAAGCTTTGTCTATCAGATCGCGGGATGGGTCGTCATCTCGATGGGGCTGGCGGCAGTGACGGGCTTTGTGCAGCGCAATGATCCGGAATGACATGGCGCTCCGCACAGGGTCTTGCCTTGTTGGACCGGCTTGCCTAAAGGCCGCTTAGATAACGGGGGCATCCATGAACATCCTCATTCTGGGCGGCGGCGGGCGGGAACATGCGCTGGCCTGGGCGGTCAAGCAGAACCCGAAATGCGACCGGCTGATCGTGGCGCCGGGCAATGCCGGGATCGCGGCTCTGGCGGAATGCGCCGATCTGGACATTCTGGACGGTGCCGCGGTGGTGAGCTTCTGCGAAGAGAACGCGGTTGATTTCGTGATCGTCGGCCCCGAGGCGCCCCTGGCCGCCGGTGTGGCCGATGCCACGCGGGCTGCCGGGCTCTTGACCTTTGGGCCGGGGGCCGCGGCGGCGCGGCTTGAGGCATCGAAAGCCTTCACCAAGGAAATCTGCGACGCCTGCGGCGCCCCGACCGCTGCCTATGCCCGCTTTACCGATGCCGCCGCCGCCCGCGCCTATGTGCAGGCGCAGGGTGCGCCTCTTGTCATCAAGGCCGATGGGCTGGCGGCGGGCAAGGGCGTGATCATGGGCATGACCGAGGCGGAGGCGCTGGCGGGCATCGACGAGATCTTTGGCGGCGCCTTTGGGGCGGCGGGGGCCGAAGTGGTGATCGAAGCGTTCATGGCGGGCGAAGAGGCGAGCTTCTTTGTCCTTTGCGACGGGGTGAATGCCCTGCCGATCGGCACGGCGCAGGATCACAAGCGGGTGGGCGACGGCGATACCGGCCCCAACACCGGCGGCATGGGCGCCTATTCCCCGGCGCCGGTGCTGACCGAAGCGATCCAGCAACAGGCGATGGAGGAGATCGTGCTGCCGACCATCGCCGAAATGGCGCGGCGCGGCACGCCCTATCAGGGGGTTCTGTATGCCGGGCTGATGATCGAGAACGGCCGGGCCCGGCTGGTGGAATACAATTGCCGCTTTGGCGACCCGGAAACGCAGGTGCTGATGCTGCGGCTGGGGGCGCAGGCGCTGGACCTGCTTTTGGCCTGCGCCGAGGGGCGGCTGGACCGCGCCCGGGTGAACTGGGCCGAGGATCATGCCCTGACGGTGGTGATGGCGGCCAAGGGCTATCCGGGGGCCTATCAGAAAGGCACGGTCATCCACGGGCTGGGCCGTCTGCCCGAAGACAGCCGCCACATGTGCTTTCACGCCGGGACGGCCGGCAAGGACGGGCAGATCGTGGCGAATGGCGGGCGGGTGCTGAACATCACCGCGCGGGGCGATACGCTGGCCGATGCCCGCAACCGCGCCTATGCGATGATCGACCATCTGCACTGGCCCGAAGGCTTCTGCCGCTCGGACATCGGCTGGCGCGCGCTCTGACCAAATTTCTTCGAAGAAGTTTGCAAAATCCTTCGAAGGATTTTGGCACCCTGCGCGACCGGATCGCCTCTTGCACGCGCGGGGGTTGCCGCATAAAGAGGCGCCGGTTTTCGAGGCATCCGGGGGATGATCCATGCCGGTTCTGGTGATGAAATTCGGCGGCACTTCGGTCGCCGACCTTGCGCGGATCGAGAATGCCGCGAAAAAGGTGCAGGCCGAGGTTGAGCGCGGCTATGACGTGATCGTCATTGTCAGTGCGATGTCGGGCAAGACCAACGAACTCGTCGGTTGGGTCGAAGGCACTTCCAAGCTTTACGATGCCCGCGAATATGACGCCGTGGTCGCTTCGGGTGAGAATGTCACCGCCGGTCTGATGGCGCTGCGGTTGCAGGAAATGGGCGTGCCCGCGCGGTCCTGGCAGGGCTGGCAGGTGCCGATCAACACCACCTCGGCCCATGGTTCGGCCCGCTTCGTGTCGATCCCGCGCGAGAATATCGACGCGAAATTCGCCGAAGGCTTCAAGGTCGCGGTCGTGGCGGGCTTTCAGGGTGTCAGCGCCGAAGGCCGCATCACCACGCTGGGCCGCGGCGGGTCGGACACCACCGCCGTTGCCTTTGCCGCCGCCTTTGCCGCCGAACGCTGTGACATCTATACCGATGTGGACGGCATCTATACCACCGACCCGCGCATCTGCGGCAAGGCGCGCAAGCTGGAAAAGATCGCCTTTGAAGAGATGCTGGAACTGGCCTCTCTGGGCGCGAAAGTGCTGCAAACCCGCTCGGTCGAGCTTGCCATGCGCTACAAGGTGCGGCTGCGGGTGCTGTCCTCGTTCGAGGATACCGACGAAACTTCTGGGACTCTGGTCTGCGACGAGGATGAAATCATGGAATCGAAAGTTGTTTCCGGCGTCGCCCATTCGCGCGACGAGGCCAAGATGACGCTGGTCAAGGTCGAGGACCGCCCCGGCATTGCCGGCGCGATCTTTGGCCCCTTGGCCGAGGCCGGGGTGAACGTGGATATGATCGTCCAGAACATCTCGGAGCTGGACGAGCCGGGCGACAAGCGCGCCTTTACCGACATGACCTTTTCCTGCCCGACCAATCAGGTCGCGCGCGCCCAGAAGGCCATCGAGGAGGCGCAGGCGGCGGGCAAGTTCACCTATAAGGAACTGGTGGTCGATACCGATGTGGCCAAGGTTTCGGTCGTGGGCATCGGGATGCGCAGCCATGCGGGTGTTGCCGCCAAGATGTTCAATGCGCTGGCCGCCGAGAACGTCAACATCAAGGTGATCGCCACTTCCGAGATCAAGATTTCGGTGCTGATCGACCGCAAGTATATGGAACTGGCGGTGCAGGCGCTGCACGACGTCTTCGCGCTGGACAAGGTATAAGCCGGGCGCGGCTTTTCCGCGCATCACCGGGCGAAAGCGGGGCGCCGCCAGACAAGTCTGGCGGCGCCCCGCCTTTACAGGAGATTTCCCCTCCCCATGGCGCCCCTTCCCGCCTATAGAGGGGGAAAGCGATTGATGGACGATATCCGATGCCCGAACGCAGCGAAGGCGACAGCCGCAAGCTCTTGCGCCGTTTGCGCGACGTGCTGGCAACGCCCGCCAAGGGGCAGGTCCGGCTGGACCGCATCACCCATCTGATCGCGGATTCGATGCGGACTGAGGTCTGCTCGATCTACCTTTTCCGCGATGCCGAAACGCTGGAGCTTTGCGCCACCGAGGGGTTGAAGAAGGCCGCCGTCCACAAGACCCGGATGAAGCTGGGCGAGGGGCTGGTGGGCCGCGTCGCCAAGTCTGGCCTGCCGGTGAACACCGCCGATGCGCCATCGGAAAAGGGTTTTCGCTATATGCCGGAAACCGGGGAAGAGCTGTATTCCAGCTTCCTTGGCGTGCCGATTCAGCGGGTGGGCGAAAAGCTGGGCGTGCTGGTGGTGCAGTCCAAATCCGCCCGCCGCTATTCCGAGGATGAAATCGAGGCGCTGGACGTCGTGGCCATGGTGCTGGCCGAGATGACCGAGCTGGGCGCCTTTGGCGGCGACGGTCTGGGGGCCTTGCACAAGCAGCCGGTGCTGTTTCGCGGCACCACCGGGCAGGAGGGCGCGGCCGAGGGCCGGGTCTGGCTGCACGAGCCGCGGGTGGTGGTCACCAATCCTGTCGCCGACGATCCGCTGACCGAGATCGACCGCATCCGCGCTGCGGTGGGGGTGCTGCGTGTTTCGGTCGATGACCTGCTGGAGGCCGAAAGCCTCGACAAGGACCAGAAGGCGGTGCTTGAAGCCTATCGGATGTTCGCCCATTCGCGCGGCTGGCTGCGCCGGATGGAAGAGGATATCCAGCGCGGCCTTTCTGCCGAAGCGGCGGTGGAGAAAGAACAATCCGCCGCCCGCAACCGGCTGGAACAGGTGCCCGACGCCTATCTGCGCGACCGTCTGCATGATCTGGACGACCTGTCGAACCGGCTGCTGCGCATCCTGACCGGGCAGGGCAAGGATACCGGCGCCACCATGCCGGAAAATCCGGTGCTGGTGGCGCGCAACATCGGCCCGGCGGAACTGCTGGACTATGGCCGCAAGCTGAAAGGCGTGGTGCTGGAAGAGGGGTCGGTGGGCAGCCATGCCGCCATCGTCGCCCGGGCGCTGGCCATTCCATTGGTGATTCATGCCGAACGCATCACGACCGAGGCGCTGAACGGCGATGCCATTCTGGTGGACGGCGATCAGGGCGTGGTGCATCTGCGTCCCGAGGAAACCGTCGCCCGCAGCTTCCGCGACAAGATTGCCATGCAGGCGGCGGCGCAGACCCGCTATGCCAGCCTGCGCGACCTGCCCGCCACCACCCGCGACGGGGTGACGGTGGCCCTGCACATGAATGCCGGTCTGATGGCCGATCTGCCCTCGCTTGTCGGCTCGGGGGCCGAGGGGGTGGGGCTTTTCCGCACCGAACTGCAATTCCTGATCCGCAACCAGATGCCCCGGCGGGATGAGCTGGCGCAGCTTTATTCCCGGGTGATGGATGCCGCGCAGGGCCGCCCCGTGGCCTTTCGCACGCTGGATATCGGCTCGGACAAGGTGCTGCCCTATATGAAGCCGCAGGACGAGCCGAACCCTGCGATGGGCTGGCGCGCGATCCGGGTGGGGCTGGACAAGCCGGGCGTGCTGCGGATGCAGTTGCAGGCGCTGATCCGCGCGGCCAAAGGGCGGCCGCTGACGGTGATGTTCCCTTTCATCACCGAATTCAGCGAATTTATCGAGGCCCGCAGCGCCACCTTGCGCGAATTGCACCGCGAAAAGTCGCTAGGCCATGCGGTTCCGGAGCGGCTGGAGATCGGCGCCATGCTGGAAACGCCCAGTCTGGCCTATGCGCCGCAGGCGTTTTTCGACATGACCGATTTCATCTCGATCGGCGGCAATGATCTCAAACAGTTCTTCTTCGCCGCCGATCGTGAGAATGAGCGGGTGCGCAAGCGCTATGACACGCTGAACCTGTCATTCTTGTCTTTCCTTGAGCAGATCGTCAGCCGCTGCGCCGCAAGCAACACCCGCCTGTCCTTCTGCGGCGAGGATGCGGGCCGCCCGGTTGAGGCGCTGGCCTTTGCCGCGATGGGTCTGCGGGTGTTGTCGATGCGGCCCGCCTCGATCGGGCCGGTCAAGGCGCTGTTGCGCCGGGTCGATCTGGGGCAGGCGCGTGCGGTGATCGAAGAGGCACGGGCGGCAGGCGACAGTTCGGTGCGGGCGCGGCTGATGGAATGGCTGGCGGCGCAACCCGCCAGTTGATCATTTCAGCGCCTTGACCACCGCCGCCACATCGACATTGACCGTGGCGCTCCAGTTCACCGTTCCGCCCGGGGCCTGCACGCTGACATCGCCGGTCACCGCCGGATGGCCAAGTGGGGCCTTCAGCCCGGCGCCGTTGTCCAGCACCCGGAAACTCCAGCCCGGCAGCAGGGGCAGGGGAATGTCCTTGCCCTTGATGGCGTCAAAGGCCAGCAGGCGGGTCGGCCGGTTGGCCAGAACCGGCGTGATCACCCCGGCGGCAAAAAGCGTGCCGACCGAGATCATGGTGACCTTCTCGGGCATCGGGGCGCCCTTCCACTCGGCTTTCAGCCGGTTCAGGTCGCGCATCAGCGCCTCTTGCGCGCGCTGGGCCAGATTCTGGACCGCGGGCACCTTGTAGAGAGCTTCCGCCACCTCTTTCATCTCGCCCGGGCGGGCCACGGCAGGACCGGCGCCGGGGGTGACAAGCGGCGCTGCGGGCGGTGGCGCCGGAAGGGCAAAGGGCCCGGGCTGCGGCGGGGCCATCAGCAGCGACTGAAAGAAATCCATCGACAGGTCCCAGCGCGGGTTCATCAGCCGGTCCAGCCAGTCACGCGCGGCGATCCGGGCCTGAATTTCGGCGATGGTGGCGGCGACCTGCGGGTCGAGCGTGAGCTTGCTGTCCAGCAGATGGATATGTTTGGGCTGATAGCCGAATTCGGGCATGACAAAGCCTTGATGAATGCAGGGTTCAATGCCGCCAGCATAGCACGGCTGCCGCCTTTGGCGGATGATTCCCTGCGGGCGCCTCAGGCCGGGGGCAAAGGTGCCGCCAACCGGGGCGCCACCAGCAGCGACCAGCGCCGCGCGGGCCGGTGGCGGGGCAGGGTGGCGGCAGGCAAGCTGCCGTCGATCAGCGCGCGGTAAAGCGCGAAAAGCCCGGGCCGCAGATAGGGCGACCAATGCGAGATGCGCCCGGGCGGTGCGGGCAAGGGGTAGCCCAGCCGCGCCAGCCCGGCCCGGCCCGCCGCATGGTCGATCCAGAGGTCGCGCCAGTTTTCAGGCGCCCGCGCACCCAGACCCTGCCCGATCGAGGTGCGACAACCGGCGTGGATCAGCCATTCATAAAGCGCGTCGAACAGGTCGTTTTCCCGGGTGCTGACATTGACCACCTGCGCCGCGCGGCCTGCGGGGCTGTCCAATGCGGCGCGGGCCGTGCTGCGCGCCTCGGCCCCGGCCAACAGGATCAGCCGCCGCAGATCACCGGCCGCCGCCCGTGGCAGCGCCGCCAGCGCCACCCGCGCACCCAGCGAATGGCCCACCACATCCAGCCGCCGCCGCGGGTCGATCCGGCGCACCAGCGCCGCCAGTTCCGCCAGCGCCGCCCCGGCACCAAGGGCGCGGCCATGCGCCTGCCAGAGGGTGCCCCGCGCGTTCCAGCCCAGGCCGATGGCCAGCCCCCGCACCCCGTCCAGCGCCAGATGGCGCGGCCAACTTATGGCCTTGCCGTCCCGCAGATCGGGGTCGAGCGACAGGATATGGCTGTGCGGGCACACCCCCGGCAGACCCGGGGCAAAGCTGAACCCATGCACCAGCGCCACCACCGGCGCCCCCTGCGGCAAGGCGGCCAATGCGCGGCTCAGGGCGGCAGCATCAATCGTCAGGCCCTTGGGGCCAAGGTCGGCGCGGATCGGGGGCAGGGCTTGGGGCATGGCGCTTGGGTCCGGGGCTGCACCTGTGATGCCCTGATGCTGCAACAGCCCGGTGAAGCGCGCGTTACGCCTGCGTGACGGTCCCGCGATAGGCGCCCCGCCTTTGCCCGGTTGACCTTTCGTCTTGGCGGGCGTATGCCGCCCCTTGTGGCGCTTTGTAACCGGATTGCGGGCCACGTTAAACAAACCGCTAAAAGGTTCCGGGCTCTCGCAGCGCCCCGGACCCTTGGGTATCCGGGGCTTTTTCATGGCCGGGAGCCAAAGACGATGACCAAGGACTGGAAGACCCGCACCACGCTGGTTCACGAAGGCACCCGGCGCAGCCAGTATGGCGAGATGGCCGAGGCGATCTTCCTGACGCAGGGCTTTGCCTATCCCGATGCCGAAGCGGCCGAGGCGCGCTTCATCAAGGCGGGCGAGGATGAGTTCATCTATGCCCGTTACGGCAACCCCACCACCCGCATGTTCGAAGAACGGATTGCCGCGCTGGAAGGCACCGAAGACGCCTTTGCCACCGCCAGCGGCATGGCGGCGGTGAACGGCGCGCTGGTGTCGATGCTGCGGGCGGGCGACCATGTGGTGTCGTCGCGGGCGCTGTTCGGTTCCTGCCTCTATATTCTGGAAGAGGTGCTGACGCGCTATGGCGTGAAGGTGACCTTCGTCGATGGCGCCGATCTGGCGCAATGGCGCGCGGCGGTCACGCCCGGCACCAAGGCGGTGTTCTTCGAATCGATGTCTAACCCGACGCTGGAACTGGTGGATATCCGGGCGGTGTCCGAGATTGCCCATGCCGTGGGCGCGCTGGTGGTGGTGGACAATGTGTTCGCCACGCCGATCTTTTCGCGTGCGGTGGAACAGGGCGCCGATGTGGTGGTCTATTCCACGACCAAACATGTCGATGGTCAGGGCCGCGCGCTGGGCGGGGTGATCTGCGGCACCAAGGATTTCATCCGCAAGGTGGCCGAACCCTATCTGAAACACACCGGCGCCGCGATGAGCCCGTTCACCGCATGGATCATGCTGAACGGTCTGGCCACGCTGGACCTGCGCTGCCGCGCCATGGCCGACAGCGCGGCCCGAATCGCCACGGCTCTGGAAGGGCACCCGAAGGTGACGAAGGTGATCTATCCGGCACTGGCCAGCCATCCGCAGCACGCGCTGGCGATGGAACAGATGGGGTCGGGCGGAACGCTGGTGACCTTCGAGGTGGCGGGCGGCAAAGAGGCGGCCTTCCGCTTTGTCAACGCGCTGCAGATCGCGCTGATCTCGAACAACCTCGGCGATGCCAAGACCATCGCCACCCATCCGGCGACCACCACCCACCAACGCCTGCCGCAGGAACAAAAGGATGCACTGGGCATCACCCCCGGGCTGATCCGCTTCTCGGTCGGGCTTGAGGATGCGGGCGACCTGATTGCCGATCTGATGCAGGCGCTGGACGCCGCCTGATCCGATGCAGGGGGCGCCCGCGCGGCAGCCCCCTGCATGCCGCTTCCGTCCCGATCGGGCGGAAAAACCTGATCCGATGTCGCCTTTCTGACGTAACCCTTCGGCAAGGCTTGGGTATGATGGTGCAATCGCCTATATTGGCGGTCTTGCGCCTTGCCATCGGGGAGCGACGCCATGAACATTCATATGCAGGACAGCGATCTGCGGCCCGGCCGTGCCGAGGCAGAGGCGGCACTTGCCACGCTGCGGCTTTGGGCCGCCCGCGCCAGCGAGGCCGAAATCGTGGCACTTGATCCGCAGGCGGGGGCGCTGGTGGGGCAGGGCTATCCCGTCCTGTCGCGCGACTATCCGCAGGATTTCCGTGCCGATGCCGCCTATAAGGACAGCCTGCCCGACCTGCAAAATGGCCCCTCCAGCCTGATCGTCGGCGAAAAGGCGGTGATCCAGCATGTCGGCATCTCGAACTTCCGGCTGCCGATCCACTACCGCACCCGCGACAACGGCCCGCTGACGCTGGAAACCTCGGTCACAGGCACGGTCAGCCTTGAGGCGGAAAAGAAGGGCATCAACATGAGCCGCATCATGCGGTCCTTCTATGCCCATGCCGAACGCGATTTCAGCTTTCAGGTGATCGAACACGCGCTGGACGATTACAAGCGCGATCTGGGCAGCTTTGACGCCCGGATTCAGATGCGGTTTTCCTTCCCGGTCAAGGTCGGCTCGCTGCGCTCGGGGCTGTCGGGCTGGCAGTATTACGACATCGCGCTGGAACTGGTCGATCAGGCCGGGGTGCGCAAACGGCTGATGCATCTGGATTTCGTCTATTCCAGCACCTGCCCCTGCTCGCTGGAACTCAGCGAACATGCCCGCATGACGCGCGGCCAACTGGCCACGCCGCATTCGCAACGCTCGGTCGCGCGCATCTCGGTCGAGGCGAAGGGCGACAAATGCCTGTGGTTCGAAGACCTGATCGAACTGGCCCGCGCCGCCGTGCCCACGGAAACGCAGGTCATGGTCAAGCGCGAGGATGAACAGGCGTTTGCCGAGCTGAATGCCGCCAATCCGATCTTTGTCGAGGATGCCGCCCGCAGTTTCTGTGAGGTGCTGCTTGCCGATGCCCGGGTCGGCGATTTCCGCATCGTCGCCAGCCATCAGGAAAGCCTGCACAGCCATGACGCGGTTTCGGTGCTGACCGAAGGCCCCACCTTTGCCGCCGAAAGTCTGGACCCGCGGCTATTCGCCAGCCTCTATCACGTCGGCTGATCCCCGGCCCAACTTCCCTCGGGCCTTCGCCTCCGGCGGGAGTATTTGAAGAAGGGCAAGCCCAGGTGCGGCGCCTGGCATTTGCACCTTTCGAAATACTCCCGCCGGAGGCCCCGATCTGCCACGGGCGTTCCCGCTGACGTCTGCGCAGTTTGACGCCGCCGCAGCAAACCCCTATCCCTTGGCGGCATGATCGACCTCAGGCCAATCGTCTATGTCGTCGGGCGCGTGCTGATCGTGCTGGCGATCCTCATGCTGGCTCCGGCCATCGTCGATTGGCGGGCGGGGCTTGAGAATGCGCGCGATTTCGTCGAGGCGGCGATCATCACCGCGTCGGTTGGCCTGCTCTTGTCGCTGGCGACGGCCAATGCGCTGGGCGGGGCGCTGAATGCGCGGCAGGCCTATCTGATGACCGTGGCGATCTGGGGCATCCTGCCGCTGTTCGGCGGTCTGCCCCTGATGCTGGGCGCGCCGCATCTGACCTTTGCGCAGGCGTATTTCGAGGCGGCTTCGGGCCTGACCACCACCGGCGCCACGGTGATTGTCGGGCTGGACGGATTGCCGCCGGGGATGAACCTGTGGCGGGGCATGCTGAACAGCTTCGGCGGGCTGGGCATCGCCTTTGTCGCCATGATCTTCCTGCCCGTCATGCGGGTGGGCGGGATGCAGTATTTCCGCACCGAGGGATTTGACACCTTCGGCAAGGCGCTGCCACGCGCCACCGATATCGCGCGGCAACTGGTGATCGTCTATTTCGGGCTGACGGTGATCTGCGGGCTGGTCTATCGCGCTTTGGGCATGGAGGCGCTGGATGCCGTGGTCTGCGCCATGGCGACCATCGCCACCGGAGGGTTCGCGCCGATGGACGCCTCGTTCGGCAAATATCCGGGCGCAATGGAATATGCCGGGGCGCTGTTCATGATCCTGGGCAGCCTGCCCTATATCCGCTTCGTGCAACTGATCAACGGCCAGTCCCGCCCGCTCTGGCAGGATGCACAGGCACGGGCCTATCTGCGCTGGATCGCCTGTGCCGTCGGTTCGGTCACCCTCTGGCGGGTGGCGGTTTCGGATCAGGGGCTGGAAAGCGCGTTCCGCGAGGCGTTGTTCAATCTGGTCTCGATCCAGTCTTCGACCGGCTTCTTCTCGGGCAGCTTCTCGACATGGGGTGGCTTTGCGCTGGTCGTGGCGCTGGTGATCGGGGTGATCGGCGGCTGCTCTGGCTCAAGTGCCGCGGGGCTGGGCGTGTTCCGGGCGCAGATCGCGGCGGCGGCGCTGATGGCCCAGATCCGCCAGATCGCCAGCCCCAGCCGGGTGGTCACCGTGAAATACGATGGCCGGATCGTGGAAGAGGACGTGATCAGCGGGCTGATCCTGTTCATCACCGGCTATGTCTTTCTGATGGGGGTGATGACGGTGGCGATGACGCTGGTCGGGGTTGATCCCATGTCAGCCTTCTGGTCGGTCTGGATGGGGATTGGCAATATCGGCTATGGTTTTGGCCCGCTGGTGGCGCGGACTGGCACCTTTGTCGATTTTCCGCTGGCGGGAATATGGATTCTGTCGGCGGCAATGCTGTTGGGTCGGCTGGGTTTGCTGGCCTTTCTGGTGCTGCTTCTGCCGCGGTTCTGGCGCGACTGAGGGCTTTGGGTGGGGGGCGCTGCCCCCCCACAGGGTGCCTTACTCCCAGCAGGAGACAAGAACCGTCATGCCCAGCCCGGCGGCGTTCAGGGCATCGGGGCTGGCGGGGGCGGCGCCCGTGGCCGTGGCGGTGGTGATCCCGGCCCCGGTCAGCAGCGTGCCGATGCTTGCCGCCGTGGCGATGAAGCTGACCCCGGCGGGAAGCACCTTGCCCGCCGGCCCGCCTGCGGGCAGCAGCATTCCCACCACCGCGCCCGTCGGGTCCAGCACCGGGCCACCGGCGTCGCCCGCCAGAACCGGTGCCGAAATCCGCGCGATGCCGGGTTCGCCTGCCAGACCCTGCGCCTCATCAAAGACGCCAAAGGTCAGCACCGGCGCGGGCAGCTTGTCTTCATAGCTGTAGCCGGCCACCGCCATTTCGGTTCCCGGGCGCGGCGTTGCCGCCGCAAAGCCCGCGACGGCGCGCGGCGCCAGCGGCGCCTTGGGCACGAGGACTGCCAGACCGCTGGCCGCATCGACCAGCTTCACCTCTGCGTCGGTGTCATGGTCCAGCGTCACACGCCCGCATTGCGCCACGGCCTCGGCGGTGGTCAGCACCGTCCCCGCGCCATCGACATAAAAGCCCGAGCGCGACAGCAGAGGGCGGCGCACGTCAAGGCCCGCCAGCATTCCGGCCCGCGCGGCATCCTCCATCGGCACCAGCCCGGGGTCGAGCGCCTTGCCCCCGACCATGCGGAAACTGGATTTCAGCACCGGCAGGATGCGGCCCATCCGTTCGGCATCGGCGGGCTTCCAGACCACCAGATAACCCTTCACCATGCCGTCGCGCGTTTCGGCATGGGCATAGCTTTCCACGCTGTCCGATTGTGCGGAGATGTCGAAGCTGTCGTCGGTGCGGCCCCGCTCCCCGGTCGCCGGAACCACTTCCAGCGTTTGCAGGATGTCATAGAGGCCGTGCAGCGCCTCGGTTCCGCCGGGTTCGGAAATCAGCATGATTTGCAGGCCCGATCCGTCCTTTTCCACAAAGCGCACGAAAGGCGGTTCATAGCCCTGAAAGGCCACCAGCGAGAGCGGCAGGGTAATCTCGATCCCGGCCTCGGCCTCGGTCACCGACTGAAAGCCGAATTCGGCCTGATCGGCCTGATGGTTCGCGGTCAGGGTGGCGCGCTGCATCGCGGTCAGGATGCCGGTCGGCTCATAGCCATTGGCCTCTTGCCACGCCGCCATCGAGGCGCGGGTGCCCTTGCCAAAGGCGCCGTCCAGCGCGCCCTGGTAAAAGCCATACCAGCCAAGCGCCGCTTGCAGGGCCATCCGTTCTTCGGGCAAGAGAAGCGCTTCCGAGGCGCGGGCCTCGGCCGGGGTTTCATCGGCGACGACAACCGGCTCCGGTTCTGCCACAGGTTCGGCGGTTGCTTCGGCGGGGGCTTCGACTGCCGGGGCGGCCGCGCCCGTGGGCCAGACCTGCGCCCCGAATGCGCTGCCATCGACGACATAGCTGTCGTCGGGGATCAGGTTCTCGCGCCGCAGCTCGGCCAGCTTGCCCGCCGCCTCTGCCGGCTCATAGGGCCCCAGCACAATGGCGTGCCAGCCGGTTCCGGTGCGATAGGCCGTCACATCGGCAAAGACGGCGGCATAGGCTTCGGCCCGTTCGACGGTATCGGTGACCGAGGGATGCGCCTCGACCTGAATCCAGGCGCGGTCCTGTGCCGAAGCCGCCGCGGCAAAACCAAGGGCGGCCAACAGCGCCACCACCAGACCCCAAACTCTCATTCCGTCCCAACCCTATCGTTTCGGACCACCGGCCCGCCAAAATTCCGCCGAGCCTAGCATGGCAGCCATCGGATGCACGCGCTTTCGCGCAAGGCCCAACCGCGCATTGACCCTTCACCGCCTCTTGCCTATGGAGGGGCAGCATTTCAAGAGGCAGCCCATGGCCGAAATCCGCAAAGCGCCCCGTTCCTTTCAGGAAATCATCCTGCGGCTTCAGAATTACTGGGGCGCACAGGGCTGCGCCGTCCTGCAACCCTATGATATGGAAGTGGGCGCGGGCACCTTTCACCCGGCAACAACCCTGCGTTCCTTGGGCACAAAACCCTGGGCCGCCGCCTACGTGCAGCCCTCGCGCCGCCCGACCGATGGCCGCTATGGCGAGAACCCGAACCGCCTGCAGCACTATTATCAATATCAGGTGATCATCAAACCCTCGCCGCCGAACCTGCAGGAGCTTTACCTCGGGTCGCTGGCGGAAATCGGGCTGGACCCGAACCTGCATGACATCCGCTTTGTCGAGGATGACTGGGAAAGCCCGACCCTGGGCGCCTGGGGCCTTGGCTGGGAAATCTGGTGCGACGGGATGGAAGTCTCGCAGTTCACCTATTTCCAGCAGGTCGGCGGCCATGATTGCCGCCCCGTCTCGGGCGAGCTGACCTATGGGCTGGAACGGCTGGCGATGTATGTCCTTGGCGTCGATCACGTCATGGACATGCCGTTCAACGATCCGCAATCGCCCATTCCGCTGACCTATGGCGACATCTTCCGCCAGACCGAAGAGGAATACAGCCGCCACAACTTCGACGGCGCCACCACCGAGATGCTGTTCCAGCATTTCAAGGATGCCGAGGCGGAATGCGAACGCCTGCTGGCGTTCGAGCCGCAAGACCCGAAATCCGGCAAGCGCATCATCATGGCGCATCCGGCCTATGACCAGACGATCAAGGCCAGCCATCTGTTCAATCTTCTGGACGCGCGCGGGGTGATTTCGGTCACCGAACGCCAAGCCTATATCGGCCGCGTCCGGGCGCTTGCCAAGAAATGCGCCGACGCTTTCCGGCTGACCGAAGCCGGGGCGGACGCATGACGGCGGGCAAACTGCTTGCGGGGGGGATTGTCGTGATTGCGCTGGTGGCCGGGATCGCCATGTATTGGTTGCAGGAATATGCCTATTACACCGAGGCGGCCTTTCGCCCCGGTGCCGAAATCCTGCTGACCCCGATCGAGGGCGGCACGCCCGAACCCATTCTGGCCGAAGCGGTCGAGGGCATCGACGCCACCTCTTCGCCGCTGCGGTTCCGCGCCTGCTTCCACACGCCGATGACGCAAGCCATGCTGACCGAAACCTATGTGGCCTACCCGTCGCCCGAGCCGCTGAACGCCCCCTCGTGGTTCGGCTGCTTTGACGCCACCGCCATCGGCACCGCGCTTGAAAAGGGCGAGGCGCTGGCCTTCCTGTCCCAGTCCCACATCGCCCCGCAGGTTGACCGCGTGGTCGCCGTCTTCCCCGATGGCCGCGCCTTCGCCTGGCACCAGATTTCCCCCGACGCTGAGAAGTGACCCCATGCCCGACCTTCTGATCGAACTCTTCTCGGAAGAAATCCCCGCCCGGATGCAGGCCCGCGCGCGTGAGGATCTGAAATCCATGGTCACCAATGGCCTTGTCGAGGCCGGGTTGACCTATGCCTCTGCCGGGGCCTTCTCCACCCCGCGCCGCCTGACCCTGACGATTGACGGCCTGACCGCCGAAAGCCGCCCGGTGCGTGAGGAGCGCAAGGGCCCCTCGGCCTCTGCCCCGCCCGCCGCCATCGAAGGCTTCCTGCGCTCCACCGGCCTGACGCTGGACCAGCTGGAACGCCGCGCCGACAAGAAGGGCGAAACCCTTTACGCCGTCATCGAAAAGCCCGGCCGCGCCGCGCCTGCGATCATCGCCGAAGTGCTTGAGGCGACGATCCGCAACTTCCCCTGGCCCAAGGCGATGCGCTGGGGCGCGGGCAACCTGCGCTGGGTGCGCCCTTTGCATTCCATCCTTTGCCTGCTGACCGACGAATCCGGCGCCCATGTCGTGCCGCTGACCGTCGATGGCATCACGGCAGGCAACACCACCGAAGGCCACCGCTTCCTTGGTCAGGGCCGCTTCGCCGTGCATTCCTTCGATGACTACGCGGTGAAACTGAAACGCGCCCATGTCGTGCTGGACAGCGCCGAGCGGGAAGCCGCGATCTGGCAGGGCGCCCAGAACCTAGCCTTCGCGGCGGGGCTTGAAGTGGTTGAGGATAAGGGCCTTCTGGCCGAGGTCGCCGGTCTGGTCGAATGGCCGGTGCCGCTGATGGGCCGCATTGGCGATGCCTTCCTGCACCTGCCGCCCGAGGTTCTGCAAACCTCGATGAAGGAACATCAGAAGTTCTTCTCGGTGAAAAACCCGCGCAATGGCCGGATCGAGGGCTTCATCACCGTCGCCAATACCGAAACCGCCGACCATGGTGCGACCATCCTGAAGGGCAACCAGAAGGTGCTGTCGGCCCGCCTGTCGGATGCGAAATTCTTCTGGGAGAATGACCTGCGCGTCGCCAAAGCGGGCATGGGCGAATGGCTGGACGGTCTGAAAACTGTCACCTTCCACAACAAACTGGGGTCGCAGGCCGACCGGATTGCGCGGATTGCCGCGCTGGCCAAGGAAATCGCCCCGCTGGTCGGCGCCGATGCCGACCTTGCCGAACAGGCCGCAAAGCTGGCCAAGGCTGACCTCCGCTCCGCCATGGTCGGCGAATTCCCCGAACTCCAAGGGCTTATGGGTATGTATTACGCCCGCGAAGCCGGCCTGCCCGAAGCGGTGGCCCTCGCCGCCCGCGACCACTATTCGCCGCTCGGCCCCTCGGATGCCGTGCCGACCGAGCCGGTCTCCGTCGCCGTGGCACTGGCCGACAAGATCGACACGCTGACGGGGTTCTGGGCTATTGATGAGAAACCCACGGGGTCGAAAGACCCCTTCGCCCTGCGCCGCGCCGCGCTCGGGGTGATCCGGCTGGTGCTGGGGAATGGGGTGAGGGTTGGTTGCCTTGGTCTGATTTCCTCGGCTTCTAGCCACACTGCCGGTCACAAAGAACTGGTTGTGGCCAGAAATGATGCGGCAAGGATGCGTGATGAATCGCTTGCAGACTCCATCGAATGGACCCGGAACAACTTTGCAGCTCTAGAGTTTGCGCGGCAGATCGAAATTTTCGAACGAGCATTGGCCTCGGACCTCCTCTCCTTCTTCCACGACCGCCTCAAAGTCTTCCTCAAAGACCAAGGCATCCGCCACGACCTCATCGACGCCTGCCTTGCCATGCCCGGCAATGACGACCTGACCCTGCTGGTTAAACGCGCCGAGGCCCTCGCCGCCTTCCTGAAAACCGAAGACGGCCCCAACCTCTTGCAGGGCTTCAAGCGCGCCAACACGATCCTCACCCAGGCCGAGGCCAAGGATGGCGTCGAATATTCCTTCGGCGCCGATCCCAAATTCGCCGAAACCGACGAGGAACGCGCCCTCTTCACCGCCCTCGACACCGCCGAAGCGCAGATCACCCCCGCCATGAAGGCCGAGGATTTCGTCGCTGCTATGGCCGCGATGGCCAGCCTGCGCGCGCCGATCGACGCCTTCTTTACCGCCGTGCAGGTCAACTCCGAAAACCCGATCACCCGCCGCAACCGGCTGAACCTGCTCCACCGCATCCGCGCCATCTGCTCGGGCGTGGCCGACCTGACGAAGATCGAAGGCTAACCTTTCATCTTGGCCCAAATATCCCGGGGGTCCGGGGGCTGGCCCCCGGTTCCACCGCAAGTCTTGCGCCCCGGCCCGGGGGGTGTATCCTCGCATCTGCAAACAAAGGTGCCGCGGTGCAGAAAACGCCCCTGATCCCCGATTATACCGCGGTCTCGCCCACCGCCGAGATTCGCACGCAGGCCCATGGCTGGCGGGCGAAATGCCTGCAGCGGCTGACGCGGCTTGATCTGCCGGTGCCGCCCACAGTGGCGCTGCCGGCGCAGACCGTGCGGGCCATCGCGGCGGGCCATCCGGTGGATACAAGGGCGATCCTTGCCCATTTCGGCCCGGCGCCGCTGATCTCCGTCCGCCCCAGCCCCGAAAATCCTGATTGGGGCGGGCCGGGCACCGTGCTGAACGTGGGCATGAATGCCGCCCGCCATGCCGCCCTTGTCCAGACCCATGGGCAAGAGGCGGCGGATGCCCTCTATGTCCGCTTCCTGCAATCCTATGCCACGCACGTTGCCCGGCTTGACCCCGATCTGTTCGAAATCGGCAAGCCGTCGGCCGAGGCGCTGAAAGAGGCGCTGCGCCAGTATGAGCGGGAGATGGACGAACCCTTCCCCGAAGACCCGGCGAAACAGCTTGCCGAAGTGCTGCGCTCGATGGCCCGCGCATGGGAGGGCACTTCGGCCCGCCTCTTGCGGCAGGCCAAGGGCGCGCCTGCCGAGGCGGCGCTGGGGCTGGTGGTGCAGGCCATGGCGCAGGGCATCGGACAGGGGATTTCCGGCTCGGGCGTGGTGCAGTTCGTCGATCCGGTCACCGGGCTGGCGCAGGTCACCGGGCGTTACCTTGGCCAAAGTCAGGGCCGCGATGCGCTGAAAAAGACCGAAGCCATCTACCTGACCCGCGACAAGCGCGGCCCCTCGCTGGAAGACCTCGCGCCCGAGATCTTTGCCGAACTGATCCGCCACGGTGCTGCCTGCCGCAAGCGGCTGCGCGAGGAAATGCAGATCGAATTCACCATCGAGGATGGCAAGCTTTCGGTCATCGACGCGGTGAAGGTGCAGCGGTCCGCCCGCGCCGGGCTGCGCATTGCCGTGGCTTTGGCTGAAGACGGGGTGATCCTGCCGGAAGAGGCGGTGCTGCGGGTGGAACCCCGGGCGCTGTCGGAACTGCTGCATCCGCAGGTCGATCCGCGCGGGCCGCGCGACGTGTTCGCCCGTGGCATTGCCGCCAGCCCCGGCGCTGCCGTGGGGCGGATCGTCTTCACCTCGGATGCGGCGCAGGCCAGCGCCTCGCGCGGGGAGCCTTGCGTGCTGGTCCGGCGGGAAACGGCGCCCGAGGATATCCGTGGCATGCATTCCGCCGCCGCCGTCCTGACCGAACGGGGCGGGGTGACCAGCCATGCCGCGGTGATCGCGCGCGGGCTGGGCGTGCCTTGCGTGGTGGGGGCCTCCGGCCTGCGGCTGGACCTGAAAGAGCGGCGGCTGACGGCGGGCGACGGCAGGGTCTTTGCCGAGGGCGATCTGATCACGCTGGACGGCACCACGGGCGAGGTTCTGGTGGGCGCCGCCGAAATGCTCGCCCCCGCGCTGGACGACAGTTTCCGCAAGCTGCTGGGCTGGGCCGATGAGGTGCGCGACATCGGCATCCGCGCCAATGCCGACACCCCTTCGGATGCCGCCACCGCCCGCCAGTTTCTGGCCGAGGGCATCGGGCTGTGCCGGACGGAGCATATGTTCTTTGACGAAGACCGGCTTGTGGTCATGCGCGAGATGATCTTTGCCGATACCTCCAAGGACCGTGCTGCTGCCCTTGTGCGGCTGTTGCCGATGCAGCGCGCCGATTTCGTGCAATTGTTCGAGATCATGGCGGGGCTGCCGGTCTGCATCCGTCTCTTCGATCCGCCGCTGCATGAATTCCTGCCGCATGACCGCGAAGGGATGCGCGAGCTCGCCGAGGCGCTGGACAAGCCCCTGTCCGAAGTCACCCGCCGCGCCGAGGCTCTGGCCGAGTTCAACCCGATGCTGGGGATGCGCGGGGTGCGGCTGGGCGTGGTCCTGCCGGAAATCTATGCCATGCAGGCGCAGGCGATCTTTGAGGCGACGGTGGAGGTCGCCCGTAAGGGCGCTCCGGTGGTGCCCGAAATCATGATCCCGCTGGTGTCGGCGCGGCGCGAGGTGGAGCTGGTCAAGACCCATATCGATGCCGTGGCGGCGGCGGTGCGGGTCAAGACCGGGGTGAATTTCGACTACAAGCTGGGGGTCATGGTGGAAACGCCGCGCGCCGCGCTGCGGGCCGGCGAGATTGCACAGCACGCGGCCTTTCTGTCTTTCGGCACCAATGACCTGACGCAGATGACCTATGGCCTGTCGCGCGACGATGCCGGGCGGTTCATGAATACCTATGTCCAGCAGGGGGTCTTCCCCGAAGATCCGTTCCATATTCTGGACGTGGACGGCGTGGGAGAGTTGCTTCAGATCGGTTCGGAACGCGGTCGCCAGACCCGGCCCGACCTGACCCTGAGCGTCTGCGGCGAGCATGGCGGCAATCCCGAATCAATCGCCTTTTGCCGCAAGCTGGGCCTGAATTATGTGTCCTGCAGCCCCTATCGGGTGCCCTTGGCGCGGCTTGCAGCGGCTCATCTGGCCCTTGCCGATCATGTGGATAATCCGAATTAAGACACAATATCATGATCTTCTGACTGTTTCCTAATGTGAAACATTAAAAGTTTCGGCAAGATTCCGCCGAAACGGGCCCAGAATCTGTAGCAATTCTGCAACATTGGTTTACAGGCCCCGGACCTCTCCGTTAGGCCCGGCCCTTGTCGCGCAGAAATCCGAGGTTTCGGGCCTGCCGGCAGGCGAAACAACCGGGACCACGACAGACAATGCGCTTGCACCAAATCGGAACCTCCGCGCTTATCGCGCTGGGTGTTCTAAGTGGAGCGGCCTTCGCCGAAGTGACGGTGAGCCAGTCCAACGACCCGACCGCTCTGATCGGTCAACAATTCGCCTCTCTGATGGGGGCCGAACATTCCGCCGTCGAGGCGCTGCCCGCTGCCAAGCTGAATGCGCTGGCGACCGGACCCAAGATCACGCCCAAGAAGGTGAAGCCGGGCCAGCCGGTGCTGATCGAATACAGCGCGGAATGGCTGATGAGCCTGCCCGCCCCCTCGGGCGACGCGCAATGGGAATGCCTGCGCAAGGCCCTTTACTTTGAGGCGCGCGGCGAAAGCATTGCCGGGCAGTTCGCCGTGGCCGAAGTGATCCTGAACCGGGTGGACAGCCCGGCCTATCCCAAATCGGTTTGCGCCGTGGTGGGGCAAGGCGGCGGCGGAAGCTGCCAGTTCTCTTATGTCTGCGACGGTGCCAGCGACGTGATGCGCGAAGCCTATCCGGCCGAAATCGCCAGCCGCATTGCCCGCGTCATGCTGGACGGCGCGCCGCGCACGCTGACATTTGGCGCCACGCATTTCCACACCCGGGCCGTGCGCCCGGGCTGGGCCGGGCGCTTTCCGCGCACCGCCGCCATCGGGGCGCATCTCTTCTATCGGCAGCCCTGAGGGCGTCGCCGGGGTTGGACATTCTGCCGCCTTCGCGCTAGGCGGAACACGGGGCAGGCAGTAGCCTGCCCCTGTTTCTTACCCGCCCCCGGAGGGCGTCATGACCAGCGACATCCGCCTTGCCTTCGCCCATCCCGAAGAGCGCAGCCTTGCCTCTGCCGGGGCTGCGCCGCGCGACCGTATCAGCCTGCGCGACCATCTGGTCGAAGTCGAGATCGGCGCCTTCCAGAAAGAGCGCGGCCACACCCAGCGCGTGCTGTTCAATGTGGTGGTCGAGGTGCGCCCGGCCCCGGCGCCGCTGGATGATGACGTGGACAAGATCCTGTCCTATGACCGCATCACCGAGGCGATTGCCGACGAACTCGCGGCCGAGCGGCTAAACCTCTTGGAAACCCTGGCCGAGCGGGTGGCCGAGCGTATTCTGGCCGAACCGCAGGCGATGCGGGTCTTCGTGCGGATCGAAAAGCTGGATGTCGGCCCCTACAAGCTGGGCGTTGAAATCGTCCGTTCGCGCGCCGAAACCGCGTTGCAGGTGGTGGGGCAGGATGGCGCCGAGGCGGCGCTGCACCCGCTGGTGGTCTTCCTCGACAATGCCGCCATCGCGGCGCCCGATCTGGCGGAACGGCTGGATGCGTTGCAGGCGCGCGGGCTGCCGGTGATCCTGACCGTGGGCCTGCCTGATATGGACCTGCCCCAGACCGGCCACCGGCCAACCCAGCGCCGGGTGGACATGCTGGCGATCGAGCAGAACGCCTGGGTTCTGGCGGCGCGCGATCCGCGCTGCGTGGTGGTGGCGACCCGGACCGAGATCGACTGGAACGTCAAGCGGGGCCAGATGATCGTCTGGGCGCCGTCGAAACTGGTGCTGGACGCGGTGGACGGCCCGCATTCGCGCGAGCCGGTGGCGCTGGCGCTGTGGCTGGCCGAGGTGATGGCGGCCGAACGGCTGATCGTTCACGGCAATGTAACGCTTCCGGCGGGAAGCCGCGTGGCAGTGGAACGCGCCTGATCCAGCCCCTTGCGAGGCGGCTTGGCGGGGCCTAATCGGTTCGGGGGCGCCTGTGCCCGGCCCCGGTGGACTTTGGTCCCCCGGACCCCCTGCAGGATATTTGAAGAGAGGATGAAGGCTTGGGCCTCTATCTGCGACCGATTGCGATGACCGATGCCGCGCGCCCTGCGGCGGCACTGACGCTGGCCGGCGGCTGGTGCTGGTTCGACCGGGTCGAGGTGCTGGAGCGCGGGCGCCCGGCGCGGCTTGTTCCGGTGGGGGAGCTTTCGGCAGAGGCGCTGGCGCCGCTGGTGGCCCCGCGCCCGGCCTTTGGCGGGCTGGCAATGGCGCAGCCGCGTGTCATGGGCATCCTGAATGTGACGCCCGACAGCTTTTCCGACGGCGGGTTGTTCCTGCGGCCCGAGGCGGCGGTGATGCAGGCGCGCAGGATGGCGGCGGGGGCCGATATCATCGACATCGGCGGCGAAAGCACCCGCCCCGGCGCGGCGGAAGTGGCCGAAGCCGATGAGATTGCCCGCACCGCCCCGGTGATTGCGGCGCTGCGGGCGGGGGGGCTTGACCTGCCCATTTCAATCGACACCCGCAAGGCGGCGGTGGCGCGGGCCGCTTTTGCCGCCGGGGCGAGCATCCTGAACGATGTGACGGCGCTGCAATTCGATCCGGCGATGGCCGGGGCGGCGGCGGCTCTGTCGGCGCCGGTGATCTTGATGCATTCCATTGCCACGCCCGAGACGATGCAGGACGACCCGCGCTATGACGATGTGCTGCTGGATGTCTATGACGCGCTGGCGGCAAGGCTGGACGAGGCGCAGGCGGCGGGCATCCCCCGCGACCGGCTGGCGGTGGACCCGGGCATCGGCTTTGGCAAGACGCTGGAGCATAACCTTGCGCTCTTGAACCGGCTGTCGCTGTTCCACGGGCTGGGCGTGCCGGTGCTGCTGGGCGCCAGCCGCAAGCGGTTCATCGGCACCATTGGCGCCGAGGCCGAGGCGGCGCGGCGGATGCCGGGCAGTCTTGCGGTGGCGCTGGCCGGGGTGGCGCAGGGGGTGCAGATGATCCGGGTGCATGATGTGGCCGAGACGCGGCAGGCGCTGTCGCTCTGGCAGGCGGTAACGAATGGGGTGGCGGGATGAGCCGGAAGCTTTTTGGAACCGATGGCGTGCGCGGGCGGGCCAACACCTATCCGATGACCGCCGAAATGGCCTTGAAGCTGGGGGCGGCGGCGGGCCGATTTTTCCGGCGGGCGGGCGGCGTGGGCAACCGCGTGGTGATCGGCAAGGACACCCGGCTGTCGGGCTATATGCTGGAAAACGCGCTGACGGCGGGGCTGACCTCGACGGGGATGAACGTGCTGCTTCTGGGTCCGTGCCCCACGCCTGCGGTGGGGTTCCTGACCCGCTCGATGCGGGCCGATCTGGGGGTGATGATTTCGGCCAGCCACAATCCGCACCATGACAACGGGATCAAGTTCTTTGGCCCCGATGGCTTCAAGCTCTCGGACGAATCCGAGGCCGAGATCGAGGCCATGCTGGAAGGCGAGATTGCGCCGGCCCCGGCCGAAGCCATCGGTCGCGCGCGCCGCATCGACGATGCCCTTGGCCGCTATGAGGAATATGCCAAGACCACCTTTCCGGCGGGTCTGCGCCTTGACGGGCTGAAGGTGGTGATCGACTGCGCCAATGGCGCCGCCTACAAGGCCGCGCCCGGGGTGCTTTGGGAACTCGGCGCCGAGGTGATCCCGGTCGGGGTTGCCCCGAACGGCACCAATATCAACGACCGCTGCGGCTCGACCTATCCGCAGACCGCGGCCGAGGCGGTGGTGGCGCATGGCGCCCATGTCGGCATCAGTCTGGACGGCGACGCCGACCGGGTGATGATCCTCGATGAGGCGGGCCGCGTGGCCGATGGCGACCAGATCATGGCGCTGCTGGCGGGCCGCTGGGCCGATGAGGGGCGGCTGCAGGGCGGCACGCTGGTGGCCACGGTGATGTCCAATCTGGGGCTTGAGCGGCATCTTGAGCGGCGCGGCCTGCATCTTGAGCGCACCGCCGTCGGTGACCGCTATGTGGTCGAGGCGATGCGCCGCGGCGGCTGGAACCTTGGCGGCGAACAATCGGGCCATATCGTGATGACCGATTATGCCACCACCGGCGACGGGCTGATCGCGGGCCTGCAGTTCCTTGCCGAAATGGCCCGCTCTGGCCGGCCCGCCAGCACGCTGGTCCGCCAGTTCGAAACCGTGCCGCAGATGCTGAAGAATGTCCGCTTCACCGCAGGCGCCCGGCCGCTGGAGGCGCCCGCGGTGCAGGCCGCCATTGCCGCGAACGAGGCGCGCATTCAGGGCAAGGGCCGGATTCTGATCCGCAAATCCGGCACCGAGCCGCTGATCCGCGTCATGGCCGAATGCGAAGACCCCGCCCTTCTGGCCGAGGTGGTGGGCGAGATCGTGCAGGCCGTCGAGGCCGCCGTCTGACCCAGCGTCAGGCTTGAAGCCCGGCCCGGCCTGCGGCAGCTTTCATCTGGCCCAAATATCCCACGGGGGTCCGGGGGTGTGAAACCCCCCGGCTTTTGCCGCCGGGCCGGAAAGCAGGTGCCGATGACTGATCCCGAGGCCCTTTTTGCCGCACAGCGCCGGCTTGCCCCGGCAAGGCGCAGCGGTTTTGACCGGGTGGCGCGGTTGGCCGCGCTCGACCGGCTGCGCGCGGCGGTCCTGGCGCATCGTGCAGAGATCGAGGCCGCGCTGCAGGCCGATTTCGGCAAACATCCGACCGAGACGCTTCTGACCGAGATTATCCCGGTCTTGCAGGAAATCTCCCATGCCCGCAGGCACTTGCGGGGGTGGATGCGGGTGCGGTGGGTCCGGCCCTCGCTGACCATGCTGGGCGCTTCGGGCCGGATCGTGCCGCAGCCCAAGGGTGTGGCCCTGATCATGGCGCCGTGGAACTTTCCGCTCAACCTCGCGCTTGGTCCCTTGGTCTCGGCGCTGGCGGCGGGCTGTTCGGTGGTGCTGAAACCTTCGGAGATGACGCCCGCCACGTCGGCCCTGCTGGCCCGGATGCTGGCCGAAACCTTCCCGCCCGATCTGGTCGCGGTGGTCGAGGGCGGGCCAGAGGTGGCGACGCGGCTGCTGGCGCTGCCTTTCGACCATATCTTCTTTACCGGCAGCCCGGCGGTGGGGCGGATTGTCATGGCCGCGGCGGCCAAGACGCTGGCATCGGTGACGCTGGAACTGGGCGGCAAATCGCCGGTGATCGTCGGGCCAGAGGCGAATATTGCCAAGGCGGCCAAATGGTTGGCCTGGGGCAAGTTCTTCAATGCCGGGCAGACCTGCATCGCGCCGGATCATGTGTTCGTCCATGGCTCGGTCGCGGCGGCGCTGGAAGAGGCGTTGCAGGCCGAGATCGCGCGGATGTATGGCGGCGATCCGGCCAGCTCGCCCGCTTTGGCGAAACTGGTCAGCCCCCGGCACTGGCAGCGGCTGCGCGGGTTGATCGACGGGGCGCTGGCAGGCGGGGCGGCGGTTGTGACGGGCGGCGGCGGGGATGAGGCTGCGCGCAGCATGGCGCCGGTGATCCTGACCGGCACGACGGATAACATGCAGATTTCAAAAGAGGAAATCTTTGGCCCGGTGCTGCCGCTGATCCCCTATGACGCGCTGGAGCCGGTGCTGGAGCGGATCAACGGCGGCGACAAGCCGCTGGCGCTTTATGTCTTTGGAAACAAGGCGCTGGCCGACAGGGTGACGGCGCAGACCGCCTCCGGCTCGGTCGGGGTGAACCTGACGGTGATGCCCTTCATCCACCCGAATCTGCCCTTTGGCGGCATCGGAAATTCCGGGCTTGGCGCCGCGCATGGGTATGAGGGTTTCCGCGCCTTCAGCCATGAAAAGCCGGTGCTGGTAAACCGCTTTCTGGCCATGCCGCTGTTGTTTCCGCCCTATGGGCCGCCGGTGCGGCGGCTGGCAGAGGTTTTGCTGCGGCTGGTGCGATAAGGGGCTGGGAACGCTGGATTAATCCGGCGAAATTGGCCGAAGGGCCTGTCGGGTTTGCGTAATTTATGCGTCGTTTATCTGTAGTTTTTGCGTATATACAGCCGGAGAGGCGGCGGCCGTTAACCCTGTGCCGCGACTCACTCCGGCGGCGGGACGTGGCGGCCCGGATATGTGCGGTTCTGCGGGAAGGGCCGCAGATGCGGAAAGGGCGGCAGCCAGCCTTCGCGGCGGATGGTCCAAAGCTCATAAGTCGGCCAGAAAGCGTCGGGTGTGTCGAAGGCGCCGAGGTTCACCCCGATCTCATCATCAAAGATCGCATAGACCGGCGAGCCGCAGCGCGGGCAGAAATAGCGGCTTTCATAGCTTTGCGGGGCGCCGCTGACCGTCACCGCCGCAACCGGGAAAATCGCCGAGCCATGGAAGAGGGCGCCATGGTTCTTGCGGCAGTCAAGGCAATGGCAAAGCCCGACGCGATAGGGTTCGCCGCTGGTGACAAGACGGATGTCGCCGCACAGGCAGCCGGCGGTGTGGGTGGTCATGGCGGGCCTCCATCGCAAGTCCGGGCGGACCCGTAGGATGGGCAATCTGCCCATCCCCCGCAACGAAAAAGGGCCGGAGGTTTCCCTCCGGCCCCGGTAGGTCGGGGTTAGCCCCGACCCACGATCAGTTCCGCGACTTGTCCACCATCTTGCCCTTGGAAATCCACGGCATCATGTCGCGCAGCTTCTTGCCGACCAGTTCGATCTGATGCTCGTCGTTCGAGCGGCGCGACGCCTTGATCGTCGGCTGGCCCACGGCGTTTTCCAGCATGAAGTCGCGCACGAACTTGCCGGTCTGGATGTCGGACAGAACCGCCTTCATGCGGGCCTTGGTCTCGTCATAGGGCAGGATGCGCGGGCCGGAGACGTATTGGCCATATTCGGCGGTGTTCGAGATCGAGTAATCCATGTTGGCGATGCCGCCTTCATAGATCAGGTCCACGATCAGCTTCACTTCGTGCAGGCATTCGAAATAGGCCATTTCCGGCTCATAGCCAGCCTCAACCAGCGTTTCAAAGCCCATGCGGATCAGCTCGACCAGACCGCCGCAGAGAACGGCCTGTTCGCCGAAGAGGTCGGTTTCGCATTCCTGACGGAAGTTGGTTTCGATGATGCCCGAGCGGCCGCCGCCGATGGCCGAGCAATAGGACAGGCCGATTTCCATGGCCTTGCCGGTCGCGTCCTGATGCACGGCGACAAGGCAGGGCACGCCGCCGCCCTTGGTGTATTCGCCGCGCACGGTGTGGCCGGGGCCCTTCGGCGCCATCATGATGACGTCCACGCCCGGCTTCGGCTCGATCAGGCCGAAATGCACGTTCAGGCCGTGGGCGAAGGCAATCGCGGCACCTTCGCGCAGGTTGTCATGGACGTATTTCTTGTAGGTCGCGGCCTGCAGCTCGTCGGGCATGGTGAACATGATCACGTCGCACCAGGCGGCAGCCTCGGCGATGCCCATGACCTTGAGGCCCTCTTTTTCGCATTTGGCGGCCGAGGGCGAGCCTTCGCGCAGCGCGATGACGACATTCTTGGCGCCCGAGTCGCGCAGGTTCAGCGCATGGGCATGGCCCTGCGAACCGTAGCCGAGAATGGCGACTTTCTTGTCCTTGATCAGGTTCACATCGCAGTCACGATCGTAATAGACGCGCATGGCGGTCTCCTTATGCTTAAGATGGGGGCACAATAGGGTTTTCCGCCCATAATCCCGTGCATTGTTTGACGGATTTTTGCAAGTATGCGAAAGATCATGCGCCAAAACACAATAGTGCGAATTTTTCATGTCCATCGACGATACCGACCGCCGTATCCTGCGCCACTGGCTGGCCGAGCCGGACCTGCCGCGCGCCGATCTGGCGGCGCGGGCCGGGGTGACCACGGCCACGCTCTGGCGGCGGCTGGACCGGCTGCGCGAAAGCGGGGTGATCCGGGCCGAGCGGGCGGTGATCGACTGGCGCCGTCTGGGATATGAGGTGGAGGTGTCGCTGCGCTTCACGCTGGACAAGACCTATCCGCGCGCCTTTGACGAATTTCTGGATCAGGCCCGCGAGGTGCCCGAGGTGGTGGGGGTCGAAACCTTCCTCGGCAGGGTCGATGTGCGGCTGAACGTCATCGCCCGCGACATGGCGCATTGGCAGGAGATTTACCGCGCCCGCATCCTGACCCTGCCGCATATCTCGGACATCGAGGCACTGATGCTGGTGTCCACCATCAAGGAGACCGAGGCTTTGCCGCTGTGATTGATCTGGACGATACCGACCGGGCGCTGCTGCGGGCGCTGGCGCTGGACGGCACCCTGTCGGCGGGGGAGTTGGGGCGGCGCTTTGGCCTGTCGCAACCCGCCGCATGGCGGCGGGTGCGGCGGCTGGAGGAGGCCGGAGTCTTTGCCGGGCGCCGGCCGGATGTGGATCGCGCGGCCTTGGGCTTTGGCGTGACGGTGTTTTTGGGGGTGAAGCTGGCCACCAAGGGGCGGGTTTCGCTGGAGGATTTCGAACGCGCGGTGACGGCCATTCCCGAAGTGCAGGTGGTGCAGCATGTGCTGGGGCTGTTCGACTATCGCCTGCGGGTGGTCGCCCGCGACATTGCCGATTTCGAGCGGGTCTTGCGGCGGCGGATCATGACGCTGCCGGGGGTGGGGAACCTTGAGGCCAATGTGCTGCTGACGGAAGAGCGGCGGCCGGGGCCGTTGGGGTGACAACCACAAGCGTAGGATGGGCAATATTGCCCATCCCGTCGTTTCGCGTCAGGGTGGGGCCAAGCAAGGGAGGCCCGCCATGAAATTGCCGCATGATCACATTGACCCCGAGGGTCTGGAAGAATTCTCGGTGGTGTTCACCGACCGCAGCCTGAACCATATGTCCGCACGGTTTCAGGGGGTTATGCGCGAGGTCTCGGGCCTCTTGAAAGAGGTTTACCACGGAACCGCCGTGGCGCTGGTGCCGGGGGGCGGCACCTATGCGATGGAGGCTGTGGCGCGGCAGTTCGGGCAGGGGCGGGTGCTGATCGTGCGCAACGGCTGGTTTAGCTATCGCTGGACGCAGATTTTCGATGCCTCGGGCGTGGCGGCGGAAACCACGGTGGTGATGGCGCGCACGGCGGGGAATGCGGCGCGGGCGCCCTTCGCGCCGCCGCCGATCGAAGAGGTCTGCGCCAAAATCCGTGAGGTGAAGCCCGAGGCGGTCTTTGCGCCGCATGTCGAAACTTCGTCCGGCATCATCCTGCCGGATGACTATATCGCGCAGATGGCCGCCGCCGCGCATGAGGTGGGGGCGGTGATGGTGCTGGATTGCATCGCCTCGGGCTGCATCTGGGTGGATATGGCGGCGACCGGGGTGGATGTGCTGATCTCGGCGCCGCAAAAGGGCTGGTCGGCTTCGCCCGCCGCCGGGATCGTCGTGCTGGGGCCGCGCGGGGAAGAGCGGCTGGCGGCGACGAAATCGTCAAGCTTCGCGCTGGATCTGGCGAAATGGCGGGCGATCATGGCGGCCTATGAGGGCGGCGGCCATGCCTATCATGCCACCATGCCGACCGATGCGATTGTGGGTCTGCGCGATGCGATGGCCGAAACCAAGGCCATGGGGTTTGAGGCGGCCAAGGCGGCGCAATGGGCGCTGGGCCGCGCGGTGCGGGCGCTGCTGGAAGGGCGGGGCGTGCCTTCGGTTGCGGCACCCGGCTTTCAGGCGCCGGGGGTCGTGGTCAGCTATACCGACGACCCGGATGTGCAGAACGGCAGCAAGTTCAAGGCGTTGGGAATGCAGATTGCCGCCGGTGTTCCGTTGCAGGTGGGCGAGGGCGAGGGCTTCCGCACCTTCCGGCTTGGCCTGTTCGGGCTGGACAAGCTGGCCGATGTCGAGGCCACCGTGACGCGGCTGCGGCGTGGGGTTGAGGCGGTTCTGTAACCTCAGGCCGCGAGCAGCACCCGCGCCTCGGGCCGGGTGAGGCTGCGGCGCGACAGGCGGGCGCGGGTCCAGGGGGCGGTGGGGAAGATCGCAGCAATCTCGGCCCGTGCCTCGGGGCTGAGGGCGCGCAGGCTTTGCTGGCCCAGATGCAGGCTTTCGGCGGGGGCGCCTTCGGCCAGAAGGATCTCGTGCCGGTCCAGCAGCAGGTGGAAATACTCGACCTCTTCTTGCGGCTGGCGGGTGACGCGGGCATCGTCCAGCAGGAATTTGGCGGGAACCAGAACCTCCGCCTCGCCAAACAGCACCTCGGCCTGCAAGCCGCACAGGAGCAGCCGGTGATTGGGCGAAACCCAGAGCGGGCGCAGATTGCCCAGATGCCCCGCCGCAATGCGGATGGGGGCCAGCGCGCCTTGGGCAGCCACCCGTGAAGAGCCGATCCAGCGGATCGGCTGCGGCCCGTGGTCCAGCGTGGTGACCAGATCGCCTTCGGCCAGATCCTCGATGGCGCGGGGGCCGGCAGGGGTGGTGATCCGCGTGCCGCGCAGAAAGCAGATGGCGGTGCCCGGGGTGGTGGTCAGATCGGGGATCGGTGCCGACTGGCCGTTGCCGGTATAGCTGGACTGGCCTTGCAGATAGTAAAGCGGCGTGCCTTCGGGCGGGGCCTGACCCAGGAATGTCACGCCGACGACAGTGGTGGTATAGCCCACGGTGATCGAAACGCCGACCATGGTATAGGCGGTTCCGGCGGCATCGAACAGGATGACATGGTATTCATCCTCGACCGTGACCGGCGGCGGATATTGCCAGCGGATCGTGCTGGAGGAGGGGGAATAGGTCTGGCCGTTGATGGTGACGGGCGCTGTCAGCCGCTGATCCACCACATTGGCATTGTTATAGGGATCGTCGGTCAGCACGCCGTTGGCATCGTCGAAATTCAACGTGACCACATTCGACGGCGACCCGAAGGTCAGCACAAGATTGTTCGGCACTTCCCAACTGAAGGCATCGCCCCAGAGGGCATTGGTCAGCGGATTGCCGTTGCGGACGGCGGTGCCATCGGTGTGCAAGACCGAGACGCCCGCGATCGCATGGACCGTGAGAGATGTCATTCCGATGTGCCTGCTCGTCTTTTCTTTTCGGGCAGACTAGCGGGTTTTCCTGCGGATTCATAGCCTTCTGGCCGTTTTGGTCCGGTTGGACCGTCGCGGTGCCGCTTTTTAGCGCAGGCCAAGCCCCGCCTTCATCAGCGTTTTGCGCACCGGAGCCAGCGAATAAAGCGCGTTCAGCGCCGCCGCCCGCAGGTCGCGCAGCGCCGGATCGCCCAGCATTGAGGCGCGGTTCAGGGCGTCAATTCCGGTGACGCGGGCCTGCACCTCAAAGTGGCGCTTGCGGTGATAGGCGTCGAGCATGGCGCGGCTGCCCAGATCGGCGGGGTTGGCTGTGGCAAGGTCCAAGAGCGCGGCAAGATCGGCCAGCGACATGTTCAGCCCCTGCGCGCCGATGGGCGGCACCACATGCGCCGCCTCGGCGATCAGGGCGACACGCTCGGCCGACATGCGGGCGGCGATCTGGCTGATGATCGGCCAGACCCCGCGTGGGGAAACCAGCGTCAGCGGGCCAAGGATGCCGCAGGAGCGGGCGTTGATTTCGGCTTCAAAGGCGGCAACGGGCAGGGTGGCAAGGCGCTGAACCTCGGGGCCGGTTTCCATCCAGACCACGGCGGAAGAGGGGCGCCCGTCGCGGTCTGGCAGCGGAACAAGGGTGAAGGGGCCGCCGGAGCGGTGAATCTCGGTCGAGACGTTCTGGTGCGGGATCGGATGGGTGGTGGCAAAGGCCAGCGCCTTTTGCCCGTAGCGGATGGTTTTCACGGCAATGCCCGCCGCCTCGCGCACAACCGAGGCGCGGCCATCGGCGGCCACAACCAGACGGGCGGCCACGGTGGTTCCGTCCGAAAGGGTGGCCAGCGCCTGCGCCTCGCGCGTCATCAGGCGGGCGGTGGCAAGCCCCGGCAGGAAGGTGACGCCGGGCAGTTCGGCCAGCCGCGCCACCATCTCGCGCCGCAAAAGCCAGTTGGGCAGGTTCCATCCAAAGGGTTGGTCCGAGATTTCGGCGGCGTCGAAATCCTTGGTGATGCGGGGTTCGGCGGTGGGGCCGCCCGCGTCGATGATCCGCATGATTTGCAGCGGGGCGGCGTGCCGTTCCAGCCGCTGCCAGAGGCCCGCAGCCTGCAGAACCGGGATCGAGGGGTGCAGGAAGGCGGTGGTGCGCTGATCGGCGCCGGCGGCGTCGCGTTCTGTCACCGGGGGGGTGGGGTCGGTGCAGATCACCCGGAACCCGGCGGAGGCAAAGGCGGCGGCTGCCGTCAGCCCCGCGACGCCGCCGCCGGAAATCAGAATGTCGGTGTCGATGCGCGCCATGATCCGCCTCCGTTTGCCGCCGATTTTAGGCCGCGGCGGGGGGAAAGCGAAGGGACAAAGCAGCGCAGCCCGTCACAGAGCCGTCAGGGGATGGTGACCCAGATCAGCATGACGAACATCACCGGCACGAAAGCCACCGCCGCCAGCGTCAGCGCGGCAAGGCCGATGGCCTTGACCGCCAGCACCAGCACGGTGAGGAGGATCACCAGCAGATAGAAGATCAGGTTGATGTCCTGCGACACGGCGCGCGCCAGCGGGCCATAGACGGGAATGCGGTCGGCAAAGCCGGAACGGGGGAGAGATTCGGAAAGCGACATCTGGGACTCCGTATTTTCCCGAGAGATGGCGCTTGTGCTGCGTTGCGGCGAGGTGGCAGGTTGCCGCAGTCAGCCCAAAGGTCAGCCCAACCCGGCCAGAAATCCGGCCAGATCGTCGGTATGGTGGTGGATATGGGCGGCGGGGGCCGCATGGGGCGCGACATGCACGGTGCGCATTCCCATGGCATGGGGGGCGGCAAGGTTGCGCGTGTCATCCTCGAACATCGCGGCGCGGGTCGGGTCCAGCCGGTCGGCGGCGAAGATCGCCTCAAACGCCTGTCGCTCGGGCTTGGGGTGGAAACCGGCGTGTTCCACGCCATAGACGGCATCGAACAGGCCCGAGAGACCCCGTGCCTCAAGCACGCGGCGGGCATAGGGTTCGCAGGCATTGGTATAGACGATGCGGCGCCCCGGCAGGTCGGCGATGCGGGCCGCAAGCTCGGGGTCGCGCGGCAGGACGGTGAAGTCGATGTCATGCACATCGGTCAGATAGGGGCCGGGGTCGATGCCGTGTTCGCGCATCAGCCCGGCAAGGGTGGTGCCGTAATGGTCCCAGTAATGCTGCCGCAGGCGGTTCGCTTCGTCCTGCGAGACGTTGAGGGCCTGCATCACCCAGGCGGTCATCCGCACCTCGATCTGGTCGAAGAGGCGATAGCGCGGCGGGTAAAGCGTGTTGTCCAGGTCGAAAACCCAGGTGGTGACGTGGCTGAAGTGCTGTTTGACCATGGCCGCAGGATAGGGCATGGCGCGGGGCAGGACAACGGGCCGGGTTGCGATGGCCGCGAAAGCGGCTAGTGTCGCGGCAGGGGCGGGATTTCCGGGGGAGATGACGTGCAGAAGGATGCCTACACGCTGATCCTCGAAGCGATCGAGCGGGGGGATTACAAGCCCGGCGACCGGCTGGTCGAATCGGAACTGGCCGAGCGGCTGGGCGTGTCGCGCACGCCGGTCCGTGAGGCGCTGCAGCGGCTGGAGACCCAAGGGATGCTGGCGCGCGACGGGCGCAGCCTGATCGTTGCTTCGCTGGACCATAACCAACTGGCCGAGCTTTACACCGTGCGCACCGAGCTTGAGGGGTTGGCGGCGCGGCTGGCGGCGCGTCATGCCACCGATGAGGAGGTGCGGGTGCTGCGCGGCATGGTCGAGGATGACCGCAAGCTTCTGGGCGGCGATCCGCGGGCGCTGAGCCGGGCGAACAAGCGGTTCCACCGGCTGATCCATCTGGCCAGCCACAACCGTTTTCTTGTGCAGCAGCTTGATCTGGTGAACCGCTCGATGGCGCTGATGGCGACGACCTCTTTTGCCGCCGAGGGGCGCGACGAGGTGGCATTGGCCGAACATGACGGCATCGTGCGGGCGATCGAGGCGAAGGATGCCGAAGGCGCCTGTCAGGCGCTGAAATCGCATATCTCGAAGGCGTTCGAGACGCGGCTGCGGGTGGATGCGGGCGAGTTGAAGACGCGCTGACCCGCGGGCACGTCAGCCGCCGAACTGGCCATGGCTGGTCTTGTCCCACCAGAAGGGTTTCGTCAGCATCTCACGCGCGGCCTTCCAGGCCGAGGCGGTGGCCATCGGGTGGTAAAGCGACAGGCTGGGCACCCAGAGCGGGTTGAAGCGATGGGCGGTGCGCGCCACCCCGGCGATGCCGAAGGCGATGGTCAGTCCCTCGGTCGCAAAGAAGGTCAGCCAGAGCAGCCGGAAGAGGTCAGGCCCAAGGATGCCCGCCACCGGATGCGGCACGCCGAAGGGCACCAGCCAGAAGGTCCAGAGCAGCGGCGCCGTCAGCGCCTGCATAACCGAGCCGAGGAGCAGCATCTGAAAGCCGAAGAACCGGCGCGGCCCCAATTCGCGCCAGAGCCGGACCGGGTCGCGCATATGGGTCAGCCATGTCATCATGAAGCCCTTGATCCAGCGCGAGCGTTGCTTGACCCAAGCGCGGCCGTGGCAGTTCGCCTCTTCATAGGTGGTGGTGTCCACCAGTTCGGTGCGATAGCCGTGCCGGGCCAGCCGCATGCCCAGATCGGCGTCTTCGGTGACATTGTGGGCGTCCCAGCGCCCCAGCCTGTCCAGCGCCGCGCGGCGGAAAAAGAGCGTGGTGCCCCCCAGCGGCACCGCCAGCCCCAGCCGTTCGATCCCCGGCAGGAACAGGCGGAACCAACTGGCATATTCCACGGTGAAACAGCGGGCGAGCCAGTTCTTGCGCGGGTTGTAAAAGTCGAGCCGGCCCTGAAGGCAGGCGACATCGGGGCCGCGGCGGGCGAAATGTTCCACCACCTTGCGGATTTGCGCCGGTTCGGGCGCATCCTCGGCATCATAGACGCCCACGATGGGGCCACGGCAATGGTCGAGCGCAAAGTTCAGCGCCCGCGGCTTCGTCCGCACCGTGCCGTCGGGCACCGCAACCACCCGCATCCAGGGTGGCAGGGTTTCGCGGGCAAGGGCGGCGCGGGTCATATCATCTTCCGCTTCGACCACCAGCAGCACGTCGAGCAATTCGCGCGGATAGTCGAGTTCGCCCAGCCGCTCGACAAGGCGGGCGGCGATGTCGCTTTCGCGGTAAAGCGCCACCATGACCGAGACGATGGGCAGATGGGCGATATGGACCGGGCCCCCCTCGGGCCGGGGCGGGCGGGTGGCGGCGATCCAGGCCGCGGCCTTGAGCCCGGTAAAGGACAGCATCGCCAGAACCGAGATCAGCGTCAGCCCCAGAACCGTCGCCGCAGGCGCAGCGAGCAGCAGTGCCAGAAGCCCAAGCGCCGCCAGCGCCACCGGCAGATGCATGGCCTGCGCGCTGTAGCTGCGGCAGCTTTCGCTGTCTGACACGCTGTTTTCCGCCGCGAGTGCGGCGGCATTGCCCCGTGCCGCCATCAGCGCCCCCTCAATCGCGCGGGCGGAGGCAAGGGCAAGGATCAGCGGACCGAACAGCGTTTCCAGATGCGCGCGATGGCGGTGAAAATCCTCGGGGTAGGGCGTGAGAATGACCGTGGCCCCGCCGCTGTGGCGCCAGGGCAAAAGCCCCTCGGCCAGACAGGTGGCCAGCCCCAGACGGTCCACCAGACGCGGATCGGGGGGCAGCGCCATGGGGTCGATCAGGCCAAGGCGCCAATGGGCCGCCTGCGCGTGGTGCAGCGCCGTCTCCGGCAGGAGGCCGCGCGCCAGCAGCGCATCGGCCAGCCGGGCGCGGCGGCGCGATTGCACGGCCAGAATTCCGATCACCTCTGCGGGCGGGATCAGGCCCTGATGCAAAAGCGCGCGGGCAAAGTTTTCGGCGGTCGGGTGGTCGGGCTGTCCGGCCGGCAGATCAGGTCCGGTGTCACCACCGGGCAGGACGTGCAGGATCGGGCGCAGTGCTGTGATGGACATTCTTCCTTCCCGGCCTCTGCCCGCATCATTTGCGGGAAGAGGTTAAGAAGGAATTAACCGCTAAGGTTGTCTTGCCGCCTTATGCGGCGCGGCGTGCCTGCATCGCGGCGGCAAAACGCTCGAACAGATAGAAGCTGTCTTGCGGGCCGGGGCTGGCTTCGGGGTGGTATTGCACCGAGAACACCGGCTTGCCGTCCAGCGCGATGCCGCAGTTCGAACCGTCGAACAGGCTGACATGGGTTTCGCTGACGCCCTTGGGCAGGGTCTGGCTGTCCACGGTAAAGCCGTGATTCATCGAGGTGATTTCCACCTTGCCGGTGGTGATGTCCTTGACCGGATGGTTCGCGCCGTGGTGGCCGTGGTTCATCTTGACCGTGTTCGCCCCCAGCGCCAGCGCCAGCATCTGATGCCCAAGGCAGATGCCGAAAAGCGGAAGGTCGGCGGCCAGAACGCCCTGAATCATCGGCACGGCATAGGCGCCCGTCGCGGCCGGATCGCCCGGGCCGTTGGAGAGGAACACGCCTTCGGGGTTCAGCGCCAGCACATCCTCGGCCGTGGCCGAAGCGGGCAGCACCGTTACATCACAGCCAACCGAGGCCAGGCAACGCAGGATGTTGCGCTTGGCACCATAGTCGATCGCCACGACCTTGAGGCCGGGGCCTTCGCGGCGGGTATAGCCCTCGGGCCAGGCCCAGCGTTTTTCATCCCAGCGGTAGCTTTGCGCGCAGGTGACATCCTTGGCCAGATCAAGCCCGACCAGACCTTTCCAGCCCCGGGCCAGCGCCACCAACCGCTCGATGTCGAACTTGCCTTCGGGATCATGGGCCAGCGCCACATGCGGCGCCCCCTGCTGCCGGATGGCGCGGGTCAGGCGGCGGGTGTCGATGCCGCCGATGCCGATGCGGCCGATCTTCACCAGCCAGTCGGTAAGCTCACCGACCGAACGCCAGTTCGACGGATCGGTCGGATCCCATTTCACCACCATGCCGGCAGCGGCGGGGGTGGCGGTTTCATCATCCTCGGGGGTGACGCCGGTGTTGCCGATGTGGGGGAAGGTGAAGGTCACGACCTGCCCGGCATAGCTGGGGTCGGTCATGATCTCTTGATAGCCGGTCATGGCGGTGTTGAAGACAAGCTCGGCCACCGTCTCGCCGCGGGCGCCAAAGCCCTTGCCGTAAAAGATCGTGCCATCGGCCAGCACAAGGCAGGCGGTGGGGTGGCTGGCGGTGGCGGTGGGCATGGCGCGACTCCCGGGCTGTCGGCAAATTGCGCGGAAACTAAGGGTTGGGGCGGGCAGGGTCAAGGCCAAGCGGGAAAAGGTTTTTCCTTGATAATCAATGCGTTGGTTATTTGGCGTCTGGTTGCCTTGGCGGGGGCTTCACGCTATGGTGGCGCCCGGACAAACCATGGGGATGACGATGTCTTTGCGCGAACGCCTGCAGGCCGCCCTGAAAGATGCGATGAAGGCCAAGGCGGCCGACCGTCTTTCGGCGCTGCGCCTGATCAACGCCGCCATCAAGGACCGCGAGATTGCCAGCCGGGGCGAAGGCAGCGACGGCGGCGTCAGCGACGCCGATCTGCTGGCGGTGCTGGGCAAGATGGTCAAGCAGCGTCAGGAATCGGCGCGGATCTATGAAGAGGGCGGGCGGCTGGAACTGGCGGAAAAGGAACTGGCCGAGATCAAGGTGATCGAGGAATTCCTGCCGCGTCAGTTGTCGGCCGGGGAAGTGGAGGCCGCGATTGCCGCCGCGGTGACCGAAGCCGGGGCCGGCAGCATCCGCGACATGGGCAAGGTCATGGCGGTGCTGAAGGCAAAATACACCGGCCAGATGGATTTCGGCGCGGTGGGGGCCGCGATCAAGGCACGGCTGGCGGGCTGATCGCGCTTTGCGGCGGGCGGATGTTGTGGCAGGATTTGTGGATTGATCTGTCCATTTTTCTGCCAGCGAGTCCGCCATGAAGCTTTTCACCGACCCTGCAATGAAGCATTTCTACTATAATCTGTCGTCCGATGTCGGCCCGGGCAAGCCCAACGCCGCCGATGATGTCGAATTCGTGCGGCTGGGCCTGCGCAACATGCGCAGCGCGCTTGAGCGGCGGGGCCGCTGGAACGATGCCGGGCTGGCCGAGTTTCGCGGCCTGCAAGAAACGCTCTCTACCACCGGCGGCTTTGATGACACGCTCGGGCGGGCGATCCGCAGCCTGCAAGAGGGCATGGGCGGGCGCGTCGCCGATGGCGTGTGCAGCGCGATGCCGCCGGGCCGGGTGCGGCTGGCCGATGGTAAGATGATGATGTGCGCCGGGTTGCAGACCGAGTTGCGCAACTCGAACGCGGCAATCTGGCCGCGGATGGACCGGATCACCGGCTGCGGCCCGGCCCTTGCCGCGACGGTGCGCGAGATGTTCGGGCTGAACCTGAATTAGGGTCTGCGCTGGCGCCGCAGGGCGGTGGTCAGCTCGTGGTGCAGGCGCTGGCGTTCGTCCGGGGTCAGGAAGGCGCCGAGTTCCACCACGCGCGAGCCGCCCGTCAGGGTGAGGTAGTGCGGCACCGGGCCGCCCATCGGGTGCAGCACCGCTTTCACCCAATGCGGGTTGGCCTCCCAATCCTGCCGCGCCCCCCGGGGGCCGTGGCGGGTCAGGGTGATGCGGTCGGGCGTCAGTGTGAGGTCTTCAAGGATTTCGCCGTCGCGGAAGCTGCGCTCCAGCGCCCACCAGATGCCCGCGACGGCGGCCAGCAGGAAGGGCAACAGGCCCCACAGCACCGGACTGCCCAGCACCCCCAGCAAGGGCACCGCAATCAGCCCCGCCGTGCCGCCGATGGCCCAGACCATCCCCCGCCGGGGCAGCGAGCGATAGGGCCAGAGGTGCAGGCGCTGCGTGGCGCCATCAGGGGGGAGCCATTGGTAAGGCATCAACGCAGGTTCTGTGGCAGGCCGTCAGCGATGTCATAGTAATCGCCCTGTTCGGCGGTAAAGATGTGTTTGGCCAGATGGGTGCCGCTGGGGCTGTCGAGCGCGCCCATGGCAACGGCGATGAAATCGCGCTGCACCGGGTCCCAGAACAGGCTTGAGCCGCAGGTGCCGCAGAAGCCGCGCCGCACCTTTTCGGACGAGGCGAACCAGCGCAGGGCGCCGCTGTCATCGGTCACCGTCAGCGCGGATTTGGCGATATCGGCCGAGGCGAGGTGATGGCCCGACCATTTGCGGCAGGCGCTGCAATGGCAGGCATCGGGCGCGCCGAGCGGACCCTCGATGGCAAAGCGGACGGCGCCGCAGAGGCAGGAACCTTTGATCATAGCAACCTCGGGCAGTCAGGTAGGATGGGCAATATTGCCCATCCTACGCAAAAGGCCCCGGGTTTCCCCGGGGCCTTTTGTCTGGTTCAGGTCTCAGTGCCCGCGGGCGTGATCCCAGTCGGACCGCTTGGGCAGCTGCTCGAACGTGTGTTCGGGCGGCGGGCAGGGCAGGGTCCATTCCAGGGTGTCGGCATATTCGTTCCAGTAGTTGTTCTCGGTGATCTTCTTGCCGAAGAACAGGGTGTAGAACACGATCCCGATGAAGAACACGAAGGACGCGGCCGAGATGAAGGCGCCGATCGACGACAGGTGGTTCCAGTAGGCAAAGGCCTCGGGGTAGTCGATGTAGCGGCGCGGCATGCCCTGACGGCCCAGGAAGTGCTGCGGGAAGAAGGTCAGGTTCGAGCCGATGAACATGGCAAAGAAGTGAACCTTGCCCGCCCATTCCGGGTATTGCCGCCCCGACATCTTGCCGATCCAGAAGTAGATGCCCGCGAAGATGCCAAACACGGCGCCCAGCGACATCACGTAGTGGAAGTGCGCCACGACGTAATAGGTGTCGTGATAGGCGCGGTCCACGGGGGCTTGGCTCAGGACGATGCCGGTCACGCCGCCCACGGTGAAGAGGAACAGGAAGCCGAAGGCCCAGAGCATCGGCGTCTTGAACTCGATCGAGCCGCCCCACATCGTGGCGATCCACGAGAACACCTTGATGCCGGTCGGCACCGCGATGACCATGGTGGCCAGCATGAAGTAGCTTTGCTGGGTCAGCGACATGCCGACCGTATACATGTGGTGCGCCCAGACGACGAAGCCCAGCACCCCGATGGCGACCATCGCATAGACCATCGGCAGGTAACCGAAGATCGGCTTGCGCGAGAAGGTCGAGATGACCTGGCTGATGATGCCGAAGGCCGGGATCACGATGATATACACTTCGGGGTGGCCGAAGAACCACAGGATGTGCTGATACAGGATCGGGTCACCGCCGCCCGAGGGCTGGAAGAAAGTGGTGCCGAAGTTGCGGTCGGTCAGGAGCATGGTGATGGCGCCGGCCAGCACGGGCAGCGACAGAAGGATCAGCCACGAGGTCACGAAGATCGACCAGCCGAACAGCGGCACCTTGTGCAGGGTCATGCCGGGGGCACGCATGTTCAGGAAGGTGGTGATCATGTTGATCGCGCCAAGGATCGACGAGGCACCCGACAGGTGAACTGCGAAGATCGCCAGGTCCATCGAATAGCCGGCCTCCGAGGTGGACAGCGGCGGATAGAGAACCCAGCCCACGCCCGACCCCAGTTGGTCATTGCCGCCCGGCGACACGACAGACGCCACGGCCAGCGAGGTGCCCGCGACATACATCCAGTAGGACAGGTTGTTCATGCGCGGGAAAGCCATGTCCGGCGCGCCGATCTGCAACGGCATGAAATAGTTGCCGAAGCCGCCGAAGAGCGCCGGAATGACCACGAAGAACATCATCAGGATGCCGTGGGCCGTCACCGTCACGTTCCAGACGTGGCCGTTGGGCGTGCACTCACGGGCCGCATCGGCCACAAGGCGCATCCCCTCGGCACACATGTATTGCACGCCGGGGTTCATCAGCTCCAGCCGCATGTAGACCGTGAAGATCACCGAGATCAGGCCGACAAGGCCCCCGGTGAACAGATAGAGGATCCCGATATCCTTGTGGTTCGTCGACATGAACCAGCGGGTAAAGAACCCTTTTTGGTCATGGTCGTGGCCATGGATGGCTGCGTCGGCCATTGGCGTCTCCCGTTACGTTGCATCCCATTGGGCGCGCCGGAATCTTTCCCGAGCGCGTCATTGCAGCCAGCTTTAAAGGGCGGGGCAGGGGCAGGCAATCATCTAGTTTGATCTGGATCAACAATTCGTGTCGCAGGGGGCAAGCGGATGCGCAACGAAAAGGGCGGCCCGAAGGCCGCCCCCGTTGCGGCATCTCTGCCGGTTACTTCTGCGTGGCAAGCCAGGCTGCGATCTCTTCGCCGTCCTTGGCCAGCTTGAAGGTCATTTTCGACTTGGCCCCTTCGCCGGCGCCATTGGCGGCCAGCCAGGCCGAGGGATCGGCGATATAGGTGACCAGCGATGCCTCGTCCCAGACCTTGCCCGAAGCGCCGACGGCCTTGATCGAGTCGCCATAGTCATAATCGGCAACCGAGGCCACCGGGCGGCCGATCACGCCGAACAGATTCGGGCCGGTCTTGCCGCCCTTGACGACCTCGGTGCCATCTGCGGCGATCACCGAGTGGCACGCCTTGCATTTGTTGAAGACCTTCTCGTCGGCCATGGCGGGGGCGGCGACGACGACAAGCAGGGCTGTCAGGGCTAGCTTCTTCATATCTTCCTCGATGATGTGCGACCCGCGAGTCGCGTCCAGCGCGTCTGACTTGGACAGTGACGGGCCTGATATGCAATATCAAGGCATCTGCGCGGCATGTTCAGCCCGGAAAGGCGCGGGAAAAGGTCGCGGCAAGGGCGGCGTCAAGATCGGCCATCGTGACAGGCAGGCCAAGGTCCACAAGGCTGGTCACCCCATGTTCGCGGATGCCGCAGGGCACGATGCCGCCGAAATGCGTCAGGTCCGGCTCGACGTTGATCGAGATGCCGTGGAACGACACCCAGCGGCGCAGCTTCACGCCGATGGCCGCGATCTTGTCTTCGCGCGGGGTGCCGTCGGGGTTGGGCGCCTTGTCGGGGCGCACCACCCAGACACCGACGCGGCCTGCCCGCCGCTCTCCCTTGACGTTGAATTCGGCCAGCGTCCAGATCACCCAGTTTTCCAGCGCGCAGACGAACTGGCGCACGTCGCGGCCGCGCTCGTTCAGGTTCAGCATGGTATAGGCGATGCGCTGGCCCGGGCCATGGTAGGTATATTGCCCGCCGCGCCCTGCCTCGAACACCGGAAAGCGGTCGGGATCGGTCAGGTCTTCGGCCCGCGCGCTGGTGCCGGCGGTGTAAAGCGGCGGATGTTCCAGCAGCCAGACCGCTTCGGGCGCGGTTCCGGCGGCGATGGCGGCGGCACGCGCCTCCATCGCGGCAAGGGTTTCGTCATAGGGCCGCAGCCCCGGCAGCACCTGCCATTCCACCTTGCCCATCGCGCGCCCCTGTCTGTTCGTCACCCCAGAGATGGCGCGGGCGGGGACGGAATGCAACGCCCCTGCGCGGCCCGCAAAAATCCCCCTTTTCTTCCCGCCGCGCAATCGCTACACAGCCGCCAGTCGGGGCAACCCGGCATCAGATGGGCGGATGTGGCGGAATTGGTAGACGCGCAGCGTTGAGGTCGCTGTTCCTTAACCGGAGTGAAAGTTCGAGTCTTTTCATCCGCACCACTTTGAAGAAAAGCCCCGGTCCTGCCGGGGCTTTTTCTTTTCTGCGATTGTCCGGCTCGCCGCGCGCATGGGCGAATCAGATTGTCCTCAGTTCGCCTGCGGCCCGCAGGCCCGGGCAAGGCTGTGCATCAGGCATTGCGTTTGCAGCCGCAAGGCGGGGTTCAGTGCCATCGGCCAGGTTGAAAGCTTGACGCCGACGAAATCGCGCGCCGGGTCGATGAAGATCATCTGGCCATAGACCCCAAGGGCGAGGGTGACGGGGCGGGCGGTATCCTCGATCCAGAACTGGTTGCGATAGGCCCCGTTCGGGCGGTCGGCGCGGTAGCGGGCGGGAAAGCGGCTGGCGTCACCCTGCCGGGTCTGCGCCACCCAATCCGCCGGAACGATCTGACGGCCATTGGCGGCGCCCTCCTGCGCGAAGATCAGGCCAAAACGGGCCAGATCGGGCAGCGTGGCCGACAGGGCGCCATCGGCGATGGTGGCGCCTTCGGGGTCAAGGCCAAAGCTGGCAGGGTGGGCGGCGCCCATCGGTTGCCAGATCAGGTCTGACACCAGTTGCGGCAGGGGCGCGCTGGCGGCGGCTTCGAGGCAGAAACCCAAGACCTCGGTCTCCATCGAGCGGTATTCGAATTCGGCGCCGTGGGGGCGGGTCTGGTGGCGTAGGCTGCGGATCAGGGTGCGCAGGCTGCGCGGGGCAGAGGTTCCGGGCGGGGCCGGTTTCCACCCCACGGCAATGTCCATCAGGCCGATGCCCGAGGCGGGGTCGGGTGCATCCTCGGGGAAGTCGACGCCGCTGGTCATGTCGAGCAACTGGCGGATCGTGACCGTGGCATAGGCGCTGCCGGCGAAATTGGGGACATAGGCGGCCACGCCGCGGTTCAGGTCCAGATCCCCCGCGCCATGCAACACGCCGGCCACCGCGCCGACGACCGATTTTGACACCGATTGCGTCAGATGCGGCGTGTCGGGGCGCAGGCCGTTTTCGTAGTGACTGCAAACCACCTGTCCGCGGTGCAGCGCGATCAGCCCGTCGGTCCAGGAACCGGCCAGAACCCGGGCGGCGGTGGGATTGCCCGGCAAGGGAAGGTTGACCTGATCAAGCGCGACTTGCGCGGGCGCCTCGGGCAGGGGCAGCGACGTGGCGGCGCAGGCGATGGGCGCCACTGGAACAATCTCGGCCAGATGCTGATAGGACCAGCGGTTGAAGGGCGGCCTGTCCCAGTTCGACAGGTCCAGCCCGGCGGGGCGGTCAGCTTGCATCGGCAAGAATCATGTCGGCGGCCTTTTCGGCGATCATCACCACGGCGGCATGGGTGTTGCCGCGCACGACCCGCGGCATGACCGAGGCATCGACCACCCGCAGCCCGGCCAGCCCGCGCAGCCGCAGCCGCGGGTCCAGCACCGCAGCGGCGTCGCCGCCCATCCGGCAGGTGCCCACGGCATGGATGTCGGACCCAGCCTTGTCGCGGATGAATTGCAGGATTTCATCGTCCGAGCGCACATCGGCGCCGGGCTGCAACTCGCTGGCGATATAGGGACGCAGCGCGGGTTGTTCGCAGATGCTGCGGATCAGACGGATACCGAAGGTCATGGCGCGGATGTCATAATCGGTCTGGAAGAAGTTGAAGCGAATCTCGGGTGGGCCATCCGGCGTGGTCAGCCGCACCGTGCCGCGTGCGTCGGGGTTCACATGTTCGGGGCTGAAGCTGAAGCCCGAAAACGGATGGGCGCGGGCGCCCGATGCCGAACGCTCCGCTACGCTCCATGCGGCAAGGGCCATCTGGATGTCCGGGCGGTCCTGCGTGGCATCGGATCGGGCAAAGCCGCCGACATAGATGCCGGTTTCCGAGAAATATCCCCGGCGGCCAAAGACATATTGCGCCCCGGCCCAGGCGCCGCGCAGCCAGTTGTTGGCAAGGTCGTTGACCGTAATCGGTCTGGTGCAGCGGAACATCAGTTGCACGCAGGTATGGTCCTGCAGATTGCGGCCCACCTCGGGCGCGTCCAGCACGGGCGCGATGCCAAGGGTGCGCAGCTCTTCCGCCGGGCCGATGCCCGATTGCAGCAGAAGCTGGGGCGAGGCGATGGCGCCTGCGGCCACAATCACCTCGCCCGCATGGGCAAGATGCGGCTGGCCCGCCCTGTCGAATGCAACGCCGGTGACGCGGCCTTCGCCGATGATCAGCCTGCGGGCGATGGCCTCGGTCAATATCCGCAGGTTGGGCCGGTTGCGGGCGGGCCAGAGATAGCCGCGCGCAGCACTCCAGCGTTGGCCCTTGTGGGTGTTCATCTGGTAATAGCCGAAGCCGTCCTGCGTGGCGCCGTTGAAATCGGGATTGTCGGGCAGCCCGGCCTGACGCGCGGCGGCACAGGCGGCCTCGGCCAGTTCGGGCCGGGATTGGTCGGACACTTTCAGCGGTCCGCCGATGCCATGCCATTGGTCGGCGCCACGGGCCTGATCCTCGGCCCTGCGGAAATAGGGCAGCACCTCGTCATAGGACCAGCCGGTGCAACCCTGCGCCGCCCAGTCGTCAAAGTCGCGGGCGTTGCCGCGCACATACATCATGCCGTTGATCGAGGAGGAGCCGCCCAGCACCTTGCCGCGCGGCTGATACAGGCTGCGCCCGTTCAGGGCCGGTTCGGGGGCGCTGTCATACATCCAGTTGTAGCGCGGATTGGCGTAGAGCTTGGCAAAGCCCATCGGCAGGCGGAACCACAGGCTGCTGTCGTCAGGCCCGGCTTCCAGCAGGAGGACGCTGTGGCGGCCGGATTCACTCAGCCGGGCAGCCAGCACGCTGCCGGCCGAGCCGGAGCCGATGACGATGAAATCATAGCGTCCGGCGTCGGTGGGTTCAGGGCGGGTGTTGGTCATGATGGTTCCTTGGCCGCAGAGGTCAGAGATACTTGCGCAGGTCGAGCAGGTCGAGCGTCAAGGCCCCCGCCGCCAGATCGCGGCGCAGCGCCTGTTCCTGCGCCAGTCTTGCTCGGGTTCCGGCCAGCACGCTGTCGATTTCGACGCGGGGCACGATGCAGATGCCGTCATCATCGGCCACCACCAGATCGCCCGGGCTGACCGGGCAGCCGCCGAATTGCACGGTCTGGCCCAGCGTGCCCGGGGCGGTCTTGGTGGCGCCGCGGATCGCCAATCCGCGCGACCAGACGGGAAAGCCCATGCGGCGCAACTCGGCGGCATCGCGGCAGAACCCGTCAATCACCACCCCGGCCAGCCCGCGTTGCAGCGCGGCCTCGGCCAGAATGTCGCCCAGATAGCCGCAAGCCTCGCCATGGCCGATGGCGACCAGAACCTGCCCGCCGCCCGGCTCGGCCTCGGCAATCGCGCGGTGGATGGCCAGATTGTCGCCCCGCGCGCAGATCGCGGTAAGGGCGGGGCCCGCCGCGGCCAGCCCGGGGCAGATGGCGCGGATGGCGGGGGAGACATCGCCCTTGCGGCCATAAGCCTCATGCACGGTGGCGCTTCCGGCGCGGCGGAAGGTTTCAAAGGCGGTCTCAGTCATCCTGTTGCTCCATCAACTCGATCCGGCAGCCGGGAAGGGGTTCAAAAAAGGCGATATCGCGGGTGCCGAAGCCGCCGCTGATGCGCTGTGGCGGGTGGATCAGCGCCCCGGCCCAGGCCGGGTTGGCCAGCATCGCGGCAAGATCGGGGACGCCATAGCTGGCATGAAGAAAGCCGGGCGCGGGGGGGCTGCCGGGCCGGTCATATAGGGCCACCTCAAAGAAGTTGACCTTCACGCCGCCGAATTCGGCTTCGAGAAAGCGGTCTTCGCCAATCTGGTGCATCGCCCGCCAGCGCCAGCCGGGGGTGTTGGCCACCATCGCTTCGGCCTCGGCAATGCGGGCCACCCGGAAGGCGAGGTTTACAAGTTTCATCGTGCGAGCGTCTCCGCGTTCTGCCTGCAACCGGAGTAACCGTGTGTGGCGGCTGGTTCAAGTGATATTGTTATATGAGGTACAAGTATTGTTTTATGTGATCAAAACCGGTTGACATCGACTGGAATCGGTCGCAGTCTCATTGCTGTGTTGCGAACTCAACAATAAACCGCGCTGAAAACCGGCGCATCGACATGGGAGACAGAGATGAGAACACTGGTTATGGCTGCCGGGCTTGTGGCCGCGGGCGGGGCCGTCTGGGCCGAGGGTGTCACGCTGACGCTGAACACCCCCGGCGGTGCGGTTCTGGAGGGCGGCAATGCCGTGCTATGGGGGCCGGCTGCGGCGGAACTGGGCTATGAGGTCAAGATCGAGACCTCGGACAACTCGCTGGATGCGCTGCGGTTGCAGGTGGGGGCGAATGCGGTGAACACCGATATCATCGTGATGAGCGGCTATCAGTCGGCCATCGCGGCGAATGAAGGGATGCTGGCGCCGCTCGACTACAACGTGATCGACGCCAAGGATTTTGTCGAAGGTGCCGCCACCCCCTATTGCATCGGCATCTATGGTTATGCCGCCGTGATGGCCTGGAACACCAAGACCTATCCCGACAAGGCCCCCGCCAGCTGGGCCGATTTCTGGGATACCGAGGCTTTCCCGGGCCGCCGGGCGATGCGGGCCGATGCCGAGGCGCAGGTGGAAATGGCGCTGCTGTCGCAGGGCGTGGCCCCGGCGGACCTCTATACCGTGCTGGCCACAGAAGAGGGGATGCAGCGCGCGATTGACCGGATTGCCGAGCTGAAGCCGGAAATCGCGGTCTGGTGGAATTCGGGCGCGCAGCATGGCCAGTTGATGCTGGACGGCGAGGTGGACATGACCACCGGCTGGAACGGGCGGTTCCAGACCGCCAAGGCCAACGGCGGCCCGGTGGAGTTCACCTATAATCAGGGCATTCTGGCCTATGACTGCTTTGCCATTCCGGCGGCCTCGCAGCACAAGGAAGAGGCGATGAAGCTGATCAACCTGATGTCGGCGGCCAAGGCGCAGGCGGCATTGACCGGCTATGTCGCCTATGGTCCGATGAACAAGGCGGCCTTCGACACCGGACTGATCGCGCCCGAGGTGGCGGCGGTGCTGCCGACCAGCCCGCAAAATTCCGGCTCGATGATCGTGCAGGACATCACCTGGTGGGCGGCCAACAATGACCGCATCCAGCAGATGTTCGAAGACATGATGACGCAATAAAGACTGCAGGACCAGATGACGGTAATCGCCCTTTCGACCGTAGCCCCGCCAGAGACTGGCGGGGCTAGAACCGCAGCCGTCGAGATCGAGGCGCTGTGCAAATCCTATGGCTCGTTCCGCGCGCTGGATGCTGTGGACCTGTCGGTGCGGCCCGGCGAGTTCATTGCCATTCTTGGCCCCTCCGGTTCGGGCAAAAGCACGCTTCTGATGGCCGTCGCGGGGTTCTCGCGGCCCGACAGCGGACGGATCGTCTTTGGCGGCCGCGATATCGTGCGGGAGCCTGCGGCCAAGCGCGGCTTTGGCGTGGTGTTTCAGAATTACGCCCTCTTTCCGCATATGACGGTGCTGGAAAATGTCGCCTTCCCCTTGCAGGTGCGCAAACTGCGCCCGGCAGAGGCGCGCGAGCGGGCCGAAGCGGCGCTGCGCACGGTCAAGCTTGACGGTTTCGGCGGGCGGCAGATCGGTGCCCTGTCGGGCGGGCAGCGGCAGCGCGTGGCGCTGGCCCGCGCCATCGTGTTCGAGCCGCAGATCCTTTTGATGGATGAGCCGCTTTCGGCGTTGGACAAATCGCTGCGCGAGGAAATGCAGATCGAAATCCGCGAGTTGCATGACAAGCTGCGGATCACCACGCTGTATGTGACCCATGATCAGCGCGAGGCGCTGACCATTGCCGACCGGATTGCGGTGATGGATCAGGGGCGGATCGTGCAGATCGACACGCCCGAGGTGATCTATCGCCGTCCGCAGACCTCTTTCGTCGCCCGCTTCATTGGTGAGGCGGCGATCCTGCCGGTGGGGGCGCTTGCCCCCGCGGCGGTGGTGGGCGCCCTGGCGGCGGGCAGGCCCCGGGCCGTGATCCGCAGCGAGGATTTCTGCCTGACCCCGCCCGGCGGTGATGCGGCACCTGTGCAGGTCTCCGGCAAGGTGCAGAATCTGGTGTTTCAGGGCGATAGCTGGCTGATCCGGGTGCGGCTGGCAGATGGCACGGCGATTGACGTGCGCGCCCAGCGGCAGTTCAGCGATCAGGTGGCACGGCTGGCGCCCGGGGCCGAAATTGCGCTTTGGCTGCCCGCCGACCGGCTGCATTTTCTGGCGGAGGAGGCATGAGCGCGGCCCTTCCCCTTGGCGAAAACCAGACCGAACTTGCCCGCGATGCGCGGGTGGAGCGGGCTTTGGCCTTTGCGCTGGCACTGCCCTGCCTGATCGTGGTGGCGCTATGTGTGCTGATACCCTGCGGCTGGCTGTTTTACCTGTCGGCCTTCGGCAATGACGGCAGCCTGAGCTGGGAGAATTACGAACGGGTGTCGTCGGGCGCGAGCTATGGCCGAATCTTTATCACTACGTTTGAAGTCAGCCTGCTGACCGTGCTGGCCTGCGTGGGGATCGGCGTGCCGTTCGCGGCCTTTGTCAACAGCCTGCCGCCGCGGGTGGCGGGGCTGTTCGTGGCGGCGGTGCTGCTGCCGTTCTGGACCTCGCTTCTGGTACGGGCCTATGCGTGGCTGGTGCTGTTGCAGCGCAACGGGCTGATCAACACCGCGCTGATCGACATGGGGCTGACCGAGGCGCCGCTGGATCTGGCGTTCAACTGGTTTTCCACTGTGCTGGGCATGACCCATATCATGCTGCCCATCTTCATCCTGCCGGTGCTGGGCGCGATGCGCAACATTGACCCCGGCATGATGCGGGCGGCGGCGAGCATGGGGGCAAGCTGGGGGCTGACGATGCGGCGGGTTTTCCTGCCGCTGGCGGCGCCGGGGATCATCGCGGGGGCGATCCTCGTCTTTGTGATGAGCCTTGGTTTCTATGTCACCCCGGCCATTCTGGGCGGCGGCAATGTGCAGGTGATCTCGATGCGGATTGCGCGGAGCCTGTCAAACTTCTCCAACTGGGGCGCGGCGAGTGCGCTGGGCGTGCTGTTACTGCTGTTCACCGGAGCCTTGCTGGTGCTGGGGCTGATGGCGCAGCGGCTGATCCTTGGCGCGCGGAAAGGGCAAGACCATGCTTGACGGATTTCAGCACAGCCCCCTGATGACCGGGCTTAAATGGGGGCTGGCCCTGCTCTTGGTGGCGTTTCTGGCGGCGCCGTCCTTTATCGTGGTGCCGATGTCGTTTTCGGCGGGCGAGTTCCTGCAATTCCCGCCGCAGGAGTATTCGCTGCGCTGGTATCGCAACTTTGCCGGGTCGATCACCTGGACCAGTGCGGCACGCGCCTCGGCCATTGCGGCGGTGCTGACGACGCTGATTGCGGTGCCGATCGGGGTGCTGGCGGCCTATGGGGTGATGCAGCTCGGCCGGCGGATGCGGATGCTGGTGGGCGGGCTGATCGTGCTGCCGGCGGTGATCCCGGCGATCCTGATTGCGGTCGGCATGTTCTTTGTGTTGGCGCGGGCGGGGATGCTGGGCACCATGGCGGGGCTGGTGCTGGGCCATGTGGCGCTGGCCATTCCGGTGGTCTTTGTGGTGATGACGGCGGCCTTCAGCCAGTTCGACTTTGCGCAGGAAAAGGCGGCGCGCAGTCTGGGCGCCAGCGGGGTGCAGGTCTGGGCGCGGGTGGTCATTCCGCAGTTGCGCGGGTCGATCATGGCCGCGGCCCTGCTGGCCTTTGTCACCTCGCTGGATGAGGTGGTGCTGTCGATGTTCGTCTCGGGCGGTGACAATGCCACGCTACCCAAGGTGATGTTCGCCTCGCTGCGCGACCAGATTGACCCGACGATTGCAGTGGTCTCGACGGTGATGCTGGCGGTGGCGACGCTGGCGGTGGTGGTGATGGTGCGGCGGGGCGCGGTGCGCTAGGTGGGCCGCAGCCGGAACACCCCCTCGATCTGAATGGGCGAGCCGAAGGGCAGCGCCGGGGCCGCCAGCGCAAGACGCGCATGGCGGCCCGTTTCGGTGCCAAGAATGGTGCAGATCAGGTCCGATGCCGGGTCGATCACCCGGGGGTGGTCGTGGAAATCCGCGGTGCAGGCCAGTGTGCAGGTCAGCCGGACACAGGCCGACACCCGGTCCAGATCGCCGTCGCAGGCATCGCGGACCATGGCCAGCAGGTTCAGCGCCGCCGCCCGCGCCGCGGCCCGCCCCTGATCAACCGAAACCGCGCGGCCAAGCTGCCCGGGGTGCAGGATTTCGCCCGCGTTCCAGGGCAGCGCGCCCGAGGTGTAAAGCCAGCCATCGACCAGCCGTGTCGCGCTGTAATGGCCGGCGGGGCGCGGTGCGGAGGGCAGGGTCAGCCCGCTCTGGCGCAGATTGGCTTCGGCTTGGGGTGCATGGTCCGGCATGGCGGCTCCTCTTGGGCGGGCCGGACGGGGAGATTTGACCCCCGCCCGGAAAACTGCTATTTCGTTGAGGAATGATCAAACGAATGGGTGACGTGATGGATGTGCAGGTGCCGGGAAATGACGGGGAAGCGCCGGCGGGCCATATCCAGAGTCTGGACAAGGGCCTGCGCATTCTGGGCGAGTTCATTGAATCGCCCGCGCCCCTGAAGCTGGCCGATATCTTCCGCAAGTTCGACATCGACCGCGCTTCGGCCTTTCGCTTTCTGCAAACGCTGGAATTTCGCGGCTTTCTGCGCAAAGACCCGGTGACCAAGGAATATGATGTCGGCGGGCGGATGTATTACTGGGCCGCCCGGCTGCGTGAGAAGACCAAGCTGATCGACGCCTTCCATGACCAGTTGCAGCGGCTGGCCGGGGTGACGCAGCAGACGGCGCATCTTGGCCTCTTCGTCAATGGCCGGGTGTTGCTGGCGGATTTCGCGCAGTCGGATTCGCTGATCTCGATCCGCCATGCCATCGGCGTGCTGGAGCCGCTGCACAGCTCGGCGGTGGGTAAGGCGATTCTGGCCTTTCTGCCGCCGGACCGTCAGGAAAAGCTGATCTCGGAGCTGACCTTCACCCGCTTCACCGACAACACCATCACCGATGCCGATACGCTGCGTGCCGAAATGGCGCTGACGCGGCAGCGCGGCTATGCGACGGATGTGAACGAAACGCATGAGGGGCTGACCTGTGTTGCTCGGCCCTTGTTCGACGCGATCGGGCAGCCCACCGCCTCGATCGGCATCACCAGCGTCACTGCGCTGATGAATGCCGTGCCGGGGCGGATGGAGTTTCTGATCCGCTCGGTTCTGGAGCTGGATACCCGCATCATCGCGCAGGATGAGCTTTAGGGCCTAGCGGCCCATGTGCAGCCCACCCGGCAAAAAGAGCGTGGCGGCCAGATGCTCGGCCGCCTGCGGCTGATCCTCGTCCAGACGGCGGGGGGCGGGGCTGAACTGCGACAGGTCCAGCGTGCTGGGCGCATCGGGGCAGTCGATTTCAAACAGATTGCCTGACGGGTCGCGGGCGAACATCTGCAATTCCCCCGAGGGGAGCAGCCAGAGGTCGGCGTAGCGGGTGCCCTCCTCGAACGCGCCGCGGGCCTTGAGCGCGCGGTATGCGGCGGCAAAATCGCTGACCGAGACGGCGAAATGCTGATAGGTCTGCACATCGGATTCAGGCCCGACCTGTTGCAGATGCAATTGCAACTCCCCCAGGGCCAGCCAGCAGACCGGAAAGCCGAAATTCGGCGCGGGCAGGCGGCGGCAGCCCAGAACCTCCTGAAAGAAGGCCGCGGATTCTTCAAGGTCGCGGGCCGGGATGCTGACATGGTTCAGGCGGGCACGTTGCGGTTGGGTGGACATGGCAAACTCCTTGTGGGTGGCGCGTGGCCTTGCATGATCATTTAAAACAACATATGTTGTGTTGAAGTCAACAATATTTGAGGCTGCGATGAAGCGCGCATTGATCGTCTCGGGCGGATATGCCCCGCATCAGCCGGAAACCTGCGGTGAAATCCTGCGCGGGCTGCTTGAGGCCGAGGGCATGACGGTGCGGCATCGCCTGACGCTGGATGCCTATGATGACGAAGATCTGGCGGGTTATGACCTGATCGTGCCGAACTGGACGGTGGGCGAAATTTCGGTGCCGACCGCCAAGCGGATCTGGGCAGCGGTCGCGGGCGGCGTGGGTCTTGGCGGCTTTCACGGCGGCATGATCGACGCCTTCCGCAACAGTGATCGCTTCCGCTTTATCGCGGGCGGCAGCTATGTGGCCGAGCCGGGGGCGATCTGCCGTTACAGGGTGACGATTGCCGCAGGGGGCGATCCGATCACCGAGGGGATCGGCGACTTCGACTATCAGTCGGAGCAGTATTACATGCATATGGACCCGGCCGTCACGGTTCTGGCCACGACCCGTTTCACCGCCGCGCCCTATCCGTGGCTGGAGGGGGTGGCAATGCCGGTGGTCTGGAAAAAGCCCTTCGGTCTGGGCCGGGTTTTTGTCAGTGCGCTGGGCCACGGGCCGCAGGAATTCGATCATCCCCAGATGCGCAGGATCCTGCTGCGCGGCTTGCTCTGGGCCTGCCGGTGACGGTCACCATTGGCAGGGGCTTTCGCCGCCTCGCGGCATGATTCTATCGGATTTCCGCCATGCATGGATGAAATCCGACTCTCCGTCTCTCAGTGCCGACCGCTGCACCGCAGCAAAATCCGTGATGATTCTTTCCGCGGATGCCGTTCTGGGCAGCAAATGCGGCGCAAAAAGCCCGATCCTGACGCTTTGTCCATGTGAACGATTCAAGACAGACAGCGGCATTGCCTTGACCTTCGGCATCCGCTTAAGTCTGCACCAAGGGCAGCGATCAACGACTGCCGCAACACAGGGAGAACGGCGTGGCATCAACGGGCCAGGACGACGCATTCGTCGCCTTCGAGCATGTTCAGAAAAGCTATGACGGCGTTTCGCTGGTCGTGAAGGATCTGAACCTGACCATCGGCAAGGGCGAGTTCCTGACGATGCTGGGGCCGTCCGGGTCTGGCAAGACCACCTGCCTGATGATGCTGGCCGGGTTCGAGACCGCCACCAACGGCGAAATCCGGCTGGATGGCCGCCCGATCAACCAGGTGCCGCCGCACAAGCGCGGCATCGGCATGGTGTTTCAGAATTACGCCCTGTTTCCCCATATGACCGTGGGTGAAAACCTTGCCTTCCCGCTGGAAGTGCGGGGCATGGGCAAGTCCGAGCGCGAGGCGAAGATCAAGCGCGCGCTGGACATGGTGCAGATGTATTCTTTCATCAACCGCCGCCCGGCGCAGCTTTCGGGTGGTCAGCAGCAGCGGATCGCGCTGGCCCGGGCGCTGGTGTTTGATCCCTCGCTGGTCTTGATGGACGAACCGCTTGGCGCGCTGGACAAGCAGTTGCGCGAACATATGCAGTTTGAAATCAAGCACCTGCATGAAAGCCTTGGCATCACGGTGGTCTATGTGACCCATGATCAGGGCGAAGCCCTTACCATGTCCGACCGGGTTGCGGTGTTCAACGATGGCCGCATCCAGCAGCTTGCCCCGCCTGCCGATCTGTATGAGCGGCCCGACAATTCCTTTGTCGCCCAGTTCATTGGCGAGAACAACAAGCTGCCCGGCGTGGTCGAAGAGCTGTCGGGCGACAAGGCGCTGGTGCGGCTGGCCACGGGCGAGCTGATCGACGCCACCCCGGTCAATATCCGCGAAAAAGGGCAGAAGACGCTGGTCTCGATCCGCCCCGAGCGGGTGGAGTTCAAGCCCGAGATGATGCCTGCGGGCATCCATACCATCGACGCGGAAGTCGTCGAGATCATCTACATGGGCGATATCCTGCGGGTCGTGCTGAAAGTGGCCGGTTCCAGCGATTTCGTGATGAAGATGCGCAATACCCTTGGCCAGACCCGGCTGGCTCAGGGACAGAAGATCAAGGTGGGCTGGCATCCGCTGGACGCCCGCGCACTCGATCCCATGTAAAACCCCGCAAGGGGGCCGCCCGTTCTGCAGAAGGGCGGCGGAAGACCGGAAGAACCAAACAGGGAGCTTATAATGAAAAAACTTCTCGTTCTGTCCACCGCGCTGGCGACCATGGGCTTTGCCGCCCAGGCCGACGTCACGGTGATGTCCTGGGGCGGCGCCTATGGCGAGGCCCAGACCGAAGCCTTCGTCAAGCCGTTCATGGCTGCGACCGGCATCAAGACCACGATGACCGACAGCGACAACCCCGCCCCGGCGATCAAGGCGATGGTCGAAGCCGGCAACGTCACGGTTGACGTCGCCTCGGTCGAATATGCCGACGGTATCCGCCTGTGCGACGAAGGCGTGCTGGAAACCATCGACATCGCCACGCTGCCTGCCGGCGCCGATGGCACTGCGGCTGCGGATGACTTCCTGCCCGGCGCCGTGACCGAATGCGCGGTTTCGACCGACATCTGGTCGAACGTCTTCGCCTATGACACCACCAAGTTCCCCGAAGGCCCGACCAAGGTCGCCGACTTCTTCGACCTGGAAAAGTTCCCCGGCAAGCGCGGCCTGAAGAAGGGCGCCAAGGCGGTTCTGGAACTGGCGCTGCTGGGTGACGGCGTGCCCGCTTCGGAAGTCTATGCCGTGCTGTCCACCCCCGAAGGTGTGGACCGTGCCTTTGCCAAGCTCGACACCATCAAGAAGGATGTCGTCTGGTGGGAAGCCGGTTCGCAGGCTCCGCAGCTTCTGGCCGATGGCGAAGTTGCCATGACCACCGCCTATAACGGCCGTATCTTTGCGGCGGCGATGAACGAAGGCAAACCCTTCCAGCCGACATTCCCCAAGTGGCCTGCCGTCTGACGTCAAGATCGCCTGATTTTGCCAGCTGAACAAGCATTTTTCGCCTTGAGCGGTGTCTGTCGTCGCGCAAACGGCCGAAGTCGGGTGGATCAAGCCT